>Ga0209800_10000291_pt1 | contig 94069 bp, 89 predicted proteins | sample Higcelweek8metaG_FD_187174 | JGI IMG/M metagenome (GOLD analysis project Ga0209800, IMG submission 187174) | Freshwater pond sediment microbial communities from the University of Edinburgh, under environmental carbon perturbations - High... | ecosystem: Environmental > Aquatic > Freshwater >... | reverse complement strand
CTTCCATTACATAATCCTTTTCTGCTTTTTCAAAAACGGGCAGTAGAGAGTCGAATTCGGATTTTGTGAGACCCGTCATAGATATCATGGCAGAAGGATTTTTGATTGTAGTTTCATAAAAAATCATGAGGGAGCCTCCATTATAGAATTAAAAAACAATCAAACTGCCAGCATGTTTGCTGACAATGAAAGATAATTATTATTTCCGAAAATGTCTATTGTATAAAAAAAGAGGCTTGGAAAACCCGGACAGCAATGATAGGAATATTATTCATTCTCTGCCTCAATAAAGGGGCCAACCTTTCAGGAGGAAAACATGAACCGCTTGTTACCCTTTTTTTTGATTTTTTTTATCGCCCTTCAAGGCTGTGCTTCCGAACAGGAAAAAGCCGACACCTTTATCCGGGAAGGAAACGCTTATTTTGAGAAGCAAGAATATGCCAAAGCTGAAATCCAGTTGAAAAATGCCCTCAAGCTGACACCGGATTCGGTCCAGGCCCACCATCTTCTGGCCCAGGCCTATCTCAAGCAGAAAAAGGGCCAGGAGGCATTTGGCGCATTTTTACGGCTGGAGCAGCTGGAACCGGATAATCTTGAAACCAAACTCCAGCTGGCCTCGATTTATTTTCTGGCCAATAAACGGCCTGAGGCGGAAAAAAAAGTGGAACAGGTCCTTGCTGCTGATCCGGACAACATCACGGGGCTCTATTTGAAAGCCGGAATTATGGGCAGCAAAAAAGCGGGATTGGAAACCCTGGAACCCATCTATGACCGGATTCTTGCGCTGGATCCCAAACAGACCAAGGCCATGCTGCTCCTTGCAAGGATATACGAGGCCCAGGGAGAATCCGCCAGGGCCGAAGCCATCCTGAAAAGGGCCGTCCAAGCGACCCCGGATGACCTGAATATCAGCCGGGCATTATTCATGTATTACCTTGCCCACAAATCCTATGACAAAGCCCAGGCCGTTTTAGAAGATCTGGTCCGCCAAAAACCTGAAGCAGTTCAACCCAGGATCATGCTGGCCACCTTCCATGCCGACCGGCAGGAAAACAGCCTGGCCGAGGCGTCCTTCTTAAAGGCGGTTGAACTGGCTCCGGACAATCCCCTGCCTTATATGCTCATTGCCCGGTTCTACAATGCCAATGAGCAGCCGGACAAAGCAGAAAAATTTATCAAAAAAGCCCTGGCCGTCCATCCGGACGATGCCGGTTTGAAAACCGTGTATGCGGATTTTTATTTTCTTCACAAGGCGTACAAAAAAGCCGAGGAACTCGTTGATGAGGTATTGGCCGTACGCCCCGACTTTCCCCAGGCCAAGGTCCTTAAAGGACAATTGCTGATAACCCGGAAAAAACTGGATCAGGCCGGGCAGATTTTCCTCTCCTTGTTAAAAGATGAGCCGGATTCTGTTTTGTACAATTTCTTGATGGGATCGGTGCTGCTGGAAGAGGGAAAAACAGATCAAGCCATCTCTTATCTTGCCAAAACCCTGGAAAAGAATCCCCGTAACCTCAAAGCCAGGATTATGATGGCAGATATCTATTTCAAGCAGGCAGATTATTTTCTGGCCGAGACTGAAATCAATGAGGCATTGAAACTAAGTCCCAAAAACTATAACGCCCTTTTATTGAAGGGAAATATTTACGCAGCCCGGAAAGAGATGAAAAAAGCCCGGGCTGTTTATGAGGACCTGATCGAAACCCATCCGCAGAATCCGGCTGCCCTGTTCAGGCTGGGCAATCTTTACGTGATGGATAAACAACCGGACAAGGCCCTGGATGCCTATGAAAAAGCTCTGACCATCAACCCGAACCTTATGGATGTTTTTATCAACATTATCCGGTTGTACAGCGCCCAAAAAGAGTACCAGACAGCCCTTCACAGGTGTGATGCCCATCTTGACGCCATGGCAGATGCCTCCCCCGTTGTCGTCTCCATCATCCAGGGGCTCAGGGGAGACCTTTTCATGGCCCTTGGAAATACGGATGCCGCAATAAAAGCCTTTGAGCTGTCCATTCAGAACAATCCGAAATTTATTCAACCCTACTTTTCACTGGCTAAAATCTTTCATTCGGAAAAAAATGATGAAAAAGAGCTTGAGACATATAAAAATCTGTTAGCCCAGCGACCGGATCAGTCCGCTCCCCATTTCTATCTTGGGACCTTTTACGAACAAAAAGGGGAAGACGATCTGGCCCAGACACATTACAAAAAGGTTCTTGAGCTAAATCCGGAACATGTTCCGGCCCTGAACAACCTGGCCTTTTTCTTTGCCGAACGGAACAAGGAGATGAACAAGGCCCTGGATCTGGCCAGGAAGGCCAAGGAACTGGGCGGGGAGGTTCCGGCCATCATGGATACCCTGGGCTGGATCTACTATAAAAAAGGCGTCTATGATTCGGCCATTGAAGAGTTTTCCAGCTGCGTCGAAAAGGAGCCTGAAAATCCCGTTTTTAACTACCACCTGGGCCTGGCTTATAACAAAAAATGGGATTACGTCAATGCAAAGAAATACCTGAAAGCGGCACTTGAACTGGAAAAAGATTTTAAAGGGGCAGACGAGGCCAGAAAGATTCTTGAGCAGATTTAACAGGGCTGATTTTCTTTACGGCTTGTTTTTTACGGCAAATTGAGTGTGAGTCCTAATTATAAATAGCGTTTCTTAAAACCTAGTTGGGAATTTACCTTTAATGTTAATGGAGTCTGTCATCTCCCTAACCCTTGATGACGGCAAGCGGAATCAATCGGGCCACTTTTTTGGCGATGCCTGCGCCGTGAACCACCTCGATCACCCGGTCTACGTCTTTATATGCGCTCGGTGCTTCTTCGGCCAGGCCGGACATGCTGCCGACCCGTACATGGATGCCGCCCGCCTCTAATTCCTCGCGCAGTTTGTCACCCCGTACAGCATTTTGGGCTTTGCTGCGGCTCATTATGCGTCCTGCCCCGTGGCATATGGACCCGAAGGTTTGCGCCATGGAACGTTCCGTGCCGACCAGCACCCAACTGGCTGTTCCCATTGAGCCGGGTACCAGAACCGGCTGGCCGATGTCACGGTATATCTCGGGCAATAGCGATGATCCGGGGCCAAAGGCGCGTGTTGCGCCTTTGCGATGAACGCATACCTTTATCCGGCGCCCGTCCACCTCGTGTTCTTCGATTCTGGCCATGTTGTGAGCGAGGTCGTACACCTGGTACACATGGTGATTTTTTACCTTTCCGGCCAATACCTGTTCAAAGCTGCGGCGGATATGATAGGTGAGGACTTGCCGGTTGACAAAGGCATAGTTGGCGGCGGCTTTCATTGCTGCCAAATAATCTTGTCCTTCCGGGCTGCTGAGAGGTGCGCAAACCAGTTCCCGGTCCGGCAAACTAAAGCCGTATTGTTGAATCGTTTTTTGAAGACGTTTGACATAATCACTGCATATCTGATGTCCAAAGCCGCGTGAGCCGGAATGGATCTGGACGGTCACCTGGTTGTGGAAGATGCCCATGCGCCTGGCGGCCGGTTCGTCGAAAATCCGGTCGACCATATCTATCTCAATGAAGTGGTTGCCTGAGCCCAGGGTACCGACCTGGTCCTGGCCTCGATTTTTGGCTCTGTCACTGACCTTGCCTGGATCGGCGCCCTCCAGGCAGCCGCCCTCTTCGGTTCGTTCCAGGTCAGACTCGGTGGCATAGCCACGTTTCAAGGCCCATTTTGCTCCTTTTACGACCAAGAGATCCAGTTCACCCGCCTTAAGCTTTATATGGCCTCCTTTGCCGAGGCCGCTGGGGCAGTTGGCGTAGAGCGCCGACGCCAAATCCTCCAGATAAGGGGCTGCTTCTTCTTTTTCCAGTTGTGTTGCCAGCAGGCGCACGCCGCAGTTGATATCATAGCCCACACCGCCGGGCGAGATAATTCCATCAGGGAGTTGGGTGGCGACCACGCCGCCGATCGGGAAGCCATATCCCTGATGCATGTCGGGCATGGCCAGTGCGTATTTGACAATTCCCGGAAGGGTGGCTGTATTGACCAGTTGTTCCAGACTTCGATCGCCCTGTATAGCCTTTTGCAGTTCCGCATCCGCGTAAAACCTGGCCGGCACGCGCATGTCGGCACGAAAGGACCTGGGGATTTCGTACAGGTATTTGTTGATTTGCTTAAAATCATGGCTGCTGATCATCTTGCATCGTCCTTGTAATTTCCCGTATGATTATACGTCCAACACCACAGTCGCTTCCACCCCTTTTTTTGTCTCGACAATTTTCAGGTTGTGATAGGTCACCGCCTTTATATGCTTTTTTAAGCATGAGGCATGACCGCCGTGCATAACAGCCTGCAAATGGGTCGGCGTGACGTTGTACAGGTCAAACCGCCGGAAGATGAGCATCTGTGTTTCAGCCCAATAGGCCAGTTCGCTTAACCATTCCACCAGAAGGCTTTCGGCATCTATGGCCGCCAATTCAAAGTGTTTTTCTATATTATCCGGAATAGAGGAAAGATCAAAGGCGATCAGGCTGTTCATGCCGCGAGCTGCGTTCAGCAGTAACTCGTTCAGGTTTTGCCCCCAAACGTGAAGCGCACAGTCGGCGGTATGCTCCATTTCTTCAAATCCTGGATCATAGAAGGTATGAAAGGATTCCGGCAAAGATTTTGTCGGCATTATGCTCCCTTTTTAACTACTTCAAAGTAACAGAACCTGTGTTATAGAAGACAGCCGTTTACCGAACAGCAGTTCGAATTGTTTGTAACCCTATTTGATTTTTCACGGGTCCTTGTTGTAAAAGTTAGCTGCCAAACATCCCCTATATATGAAGGAGCCCGTCAATAGTTCTTTATAAGCCAGTTTGCCAAAAACATCAAATTCAATTATGGGTTTTCTCTGGATGCTCACGTTGGAGCGGATTATAGAACCTACTCCGGTTATATTTTTCAGGAAGTTTTCATTTATGACCCGTTCTTTAAGCAACTCCGAGGCATCCTGAATACGGAACAGACATGAATGCCGAAGACGCCCCGGAAGGCCAGGGTCATGGACAACATTCGCCTAAATCAGACAAGAATCGTCCTGCTCTGTATCCATAGGACATTTCAGGTCCAGTTTTTCGAAAAAATAGCCACCTGTGCATACGGTTTCTTCTGTCATTGAATATAAAGCATATGGCATGACTATTGCTTATGGCTTGTTTGTGAGCTGATTAAGCCTATAGAGCCACTTGTGAGGCAATAACAATAAAAACCTGAGTAAATAAAAGAAAAAAGAGAGAGAATCACTCGGAGACGGATTCCAGAAGATTAAGAAAACTGAAACTGAAACTGAAACTGAAAATTAAAGGAAAGGATGGGAGGAGAATTCCACACCCTTTATACGGGAGTTAAATCACTTCGATGAACGATATACCATGTATCTCATGTGTGTTGGCAGGAGGTTCCTGTTGCATTAACAGACAAATTGTTTTGACATTAGGCGATCTACAGCGCATCAATGCCCGTGTAGGGCATAATGATTTTTTTACGATGGAAGAACCTGAACCCTGGTATCTTGACCCTTTCTACGATCAGGCTTGGTTGCCCTTGGTATTGAACCCGGAAGGACTGTTAAGGGTTCTTAAGCGAAGTTCAGATAAAAGCTGCGGAATGCTGACAAAAACAGGGTGTGTTCTACCTTTTGAATCCAGACCGCTTGTCTGTCAATTGCATCCGTATATGTATACCGAAACAGACATCATAGGCATTGATGATACGTGCCCCATTTCCAAAGAAAAGGATGGGTTCACCATTCTGGACAGACTCAACATGTCCATAGAAAAAGCTGTTGGTTGGCAACATTTGCTCTATAGTGAATTGTATACCGAACGATATGGAAAGGCGTTTGATTTTTGTAAAACAGGAAGTAATTCTTAAATTAATGGGTCTGCTGACCCTGCTGTCATCCTACACCACGGTCAGCAGCATAAAACAATGGGAAAACCGTCCCTTTCAGGAATAAAGCAGAACAGTTCTTCCATGATGATGTAAGTGGATGCTGAGCCGACATTGCCTGTATAGGGCAGGTTGGTAAACCATTTATCATAGATGACTTCAAACCCGGTCTCTTTCATGACCTGATAAAATTTATCCCTGAAATAGTGTGATGAGTAATGGGGCAGGTACCAGTCCACATCTTCAGCCCTTAACTTCGGGTTTGCGGCAATTCGCCCAAGGGCTTGGCCCATGTTTTTCACAATGTGGCGGCCCAGCAGTTGGGTGTCCTGTTTAACGGCAAGCAGGTTTTCATTTGGATTTTATTTTTATTGTTCTTGTTTGTATATCTTGTTATATGTTGGTTAATGCCAACATATAACAAGATTGTTTAGTATAATGATGGGAAAAACAAACAAAAATTGGGTCGCAATGTCGGATAAAGCAATCATAGGCGCCATTGGTGCATATATTAGACATCAGCGACTGGAACAGAACAAAACACAGGCTCAAATCGCAGAAGATGCCGGCATCAACCGTTGGACCGTGAGCCAAATAGAAAATGGCGGATCCATAACGCTTGCTACCCTTATCCAGATATTGAGGGTGCTTGATCTGCTCAATTTGTTGAGCATATTCACCATTGAGGAATCAATCAGCCCGATAGAGTATGCCAGATTAAAAGAGAAAGAAAAAAAAAGAGCAAGGCCTAAACCTAAAGCAAATGATTCAAATGGGGATTTGGGGTGGTAGATTATGCATATGTACATATCTGGGATACGTTTGTAGGGGTTGTCAGGTGGGATACTGCACAGCAATTGGCAAGTTTCCAGTTTGATAAAAGTTTTATAGAAAAAAACTGGGATATTTCTCCGATAAAAATGCCTGTCAGCAACGGCAGCCGGGTATACAGCTTTCCCGATCTACGTCCGTCAAAAGATATGACAGGGGATACGTTTAAAGGGTTACCCGGTTTGCTTGCAGACTCTCTGCCTGATAAATATGGCAATCAGCTGATTGAAACATGGCTGGCCCAAAATGGCCGTCCGCCTGACAGCATGAATCCGGTCGAAAAATTATGTTTTATCGGCACCAGGGGAATGGGGGCGCTGGAGTTTGAGCCTGCGTGGTTGAAAGCAGGCAAAAACACATTTTCTGTCGAGATTGCCAGCCTTGTCGATGTTGCTAAAAGAGTACTATCGGAAAGAGAGCGTTTTGAAATATCCGGAAGCAGAACAAATGTTTCGGCGAATGGTATTTAATGTTCTGGCAACCAATTGTGATGATCACACTAAAAATTTTTCGTTTCAGTTGAAACAGGGTGGAGAATGGAGACTTTCGCCGGCATATGATGTCTGTTATTCGTATGATTCTAAAAATGTGTGGGTAAATCAGCAGACGTTAAGCATAAATGGAAAACACAGGGATATAGATAAAGAAGATTTAATGACGATTGCCAAGGCAAACAACATAAAAAAAGGGGAAAAAATAATTAGGCAAATCAATACAGTGGTCAAGAGCTGGAAGGATTTTGCAAACCGGACAAAAGTAAGAAAAGAATTGCTGCAGACCATTCAAGACAATTTGCATACGCTTAATGGGACACTGTGAAATTATATGCGATTGTTACTGAGGTGGAAAGAGTCTTGTTGTATCTGAAATCTTCTTTGTGATATTTCCCGCATTTTGCAGTCGTTATTTTATCACTTATAGTTTGTTGTGAGGTGAATAGTGGATAAAAAATTTGATTCCGGCAAAAAAGAGGTGCTCAGGGCACGTTATGAGGCGCAAAAAATTGCCTTTGCACCTGTGGTGTTCCAAGCGGTACGTCTGCTGAGGGATCTGAACATTCTCAACGTTATTGAAGCGGCCGGAAAGACCGGGCTTAAAACCGAAGCGATTGCAGAACAAACAGGCGTCTCTTGTTACGGGGTAACCGTTCTGTGTGAAACCGGACTTAGCCAGGACGTTTTGGAGATCAAGGATGATTGCTATATACTAACCAACGTCGGACATTTTCTGCTCAATGATGAACTAACCAAAGTGAACATGGATTTTATCCATGACGTCTGCTATGAGGGGCTTTTTCGGTTAGATCAGGCGATTGCAACAGGGAAGCCTTCCGGGTTGGAAGTGTTTGGCAAGTGGCCCACAATTTACGAAGCATTAGGCCATCTGCCCCCCAAGGCGCAAAAAAGTTGGTTTGCTTTTGACCATTTTTACAGTGACTGTGCCTTTCCCGACGCCTTGCCCTATGTATTTGACCTTAAACCGAAGTCACTTCTGGACATCGGCGCAAATACCGGAAAATTTGCCATCCAATGTGTTCGCCATAATCCGGATGTCCATGTCACTATGATGGATTTGCCCGGACAGCTTGCCAAAGCAAAAGAGAATATTGCGGCACAAGGTTTCGGCAATAGAATCACCGAATATCCTATTTGTGATCTGCTCGATCCGAAAGCCCAGTTTCCCGGCGGTTTTGATGCGGTATGGATGAGTCAGTTTCTGGTCTGTTTTTCCGAGGCGCAGATTTCAAGTTTGCTTGAACGGGCAAAGGCGGCATTGGCACCCCAAGGCAACTTGTTCATTCTGGATACATACTGGGATCGCCAAAAACATGAAATTGCTGCATATTGTCTAATCAATTCTTCACCCTATTTTACAGCCATGGCAAATGGAAACAGCCGTATGTACCGGTTTTCGCAGATAGAATGTCTCATCACAAAGGCGGGTTTGTGCATTGAATCGGTTGATGACGGACTTGGAATGGGCCATACCCTTATAAGATGCCGGACAACTTGAAATAGTGTCTGCCTGATTGTTGATTGACTTTTTCTCTGAAGTTTGAAAAATATGGGGCGGAGTTCATAACTAGGACTTCGCTCAATTTTTTGTGTCTCCTAATTAAATTTGACGCAATGTGTTGAGATTTGAGAGACTAATCATGCGTGTTTATTTGAACGATCGCTTAGTAATTGGTCTGAGATCCTTATGTTTCGTTATGGCAAAGCCGTTTGCTATTGGTCGTTATTCACAAAAAGAAAGGAGAAAAAGAAAAGATGAAGTGCAAATTTTGTTTTATTTTGTTTTTTGTATCCTTGCTGATTCTGTTCGGTGGGCCTCTCCATGCCGAAGAACAACAGGGCTGTTTTATCTCAAGCTTACATCACACCGGTGAAGGCATGCGTTATTGGTATGAGGCCAAGGACGGTTTCATGGCGATAAGCGGGGTACCGTACAACTCCCTTGGATGTAAGAACTGTCATGTGCAAAGTTGTGATGATTGTCATCTCCAGAAAACAGAAGAAGGCCTTGTTTACTCAACCGAAATAGCCCGGTCAAGTGATACCTGCCTTAAATGCCATGCCCGGGAGGAAGCCACACGCAAATATGATGAGCTGCATGAATGCCAGGGGGTCCATGCAGCAAGCAACATGGGCTGCATGGATTGTCATAGCAAGAAAGAGGTTCACGGAGATGGAAAAATCTACAGCAGTATGAGACAGGACGGCGCAATGGATACGGCATGCACAAACTGTCACACAAAAGATACGCAAGATTATCCCGCGCTTCCGGACACGAAGTCCCATACTGTTCATAAGGGCAAATTGGCATGCAACGCTTGTCATGTACAAAATTCCATGACCTGTTATAATTGTCACTTCGGTGTACTTGCCAAGACAAAATCCAAACCTAAAAGCTTTGCAATGAAAGCCAAAGACTTTTTGCTTTTAGTAAAGTACAAAGGAACAGTGACAAGCGGAACCATGCAAACCTTGGTTGGAAAAAACAACGAACCGTTTATTTCTTACGTGCCTTATTTTACCCATTCAATTATGAAAGAAGGAAGAAAGTGTGAGCAATGCCACGGCACGGAAGCGGTCAAAACCCTTGCGTCATCCCAAACATTTACCCCGGCCGTATTTAAGGACGGCAAACTCGAATTTTACAAAGGAATCATTCCTGTTGTTCCGGATCTGTTGAATTGGCCTTTTTTGGAAAAAAAAGGGGAGCAGTGGGTGCCGTTCGAACCAAAGACAAAACCGCTTGTCCAGATGGCCGTTTACGCCGAACCCTTCACGCCGGATGATTTGAAAAAATTGAAAGTTAAAATCAAATACGAAGAATAGCGCATACATTCAAAACCAATATTGTTTCAGGTTCCGGTATGGGACGGCAGCGACACACGATGTTTTCTTATCCCTTTGCCGGAACCCATCATCTCGACTGATAGGAAGACACTTTTTCCCCATAATGAATCGGAACATGCAGCACGCGCAAATCACCCCAAGGGCGTCCTGATTTATCCTTGACAGTTCACAGTCTCTTATCTACCATAGGCGTTTCATTATAGCCTTGTGTGTAAAAATAATAATTTGCGGGTGTATAATATCTTGAAATATCTCCTGGCTGCATCGGAATTTTTGCCCTGCATTTTAATGCCCCTGGGATTTTTTGTTGCAAGGGTCAGTGACTTATGAAAATCGATGCATTGCATTGTTTGACTGAACAGGCCGTGGCTGACCTTTTGACTTTGAAGATGACCGGTGCGCGTGACAGAGCTTTTTGCGGGAAATGCACCTATGGGGATATCCATGCCATGGCCCATGCCATTCTTGACAGGTGTGCTGAAACGCATCACCAGAGGGGATACCTTGCCATATTTACCATGGATCGGGCTGTCATAGCTGCTGCAATTGTTGCGGCGCTGGCCGGCGGGCCCATACTGATTCTGCCCCATGATATCTCGGACGGGGCGCTTATGGATCTGGCAAGTGACCCGGAACATACATGGGTGGTGACGGATCCGGACAGGATGTTGCCTGATCGTTTTAAAGAACTTTTTGTTACCCCGGACGGCCACAGTCCTACTCCCATACCCTTAAACGCCGGCATTGACCCGGGTGCGCCCCTGCTTAAACTTTATACCGGCGGCTCAACAGGGACGCCGACCATATGGACAAAGACCGTGGAGAATATCATGGGCGAAGCCCTGTTTCATGTGGGTGAGCATCAGATCTCCTGTGATGACGTGGTGGTCGCCACGGTGCCGCCCTATCATATATACGGTCTGCTGTTTTCCGTGGTTGCCCCTTTGCTGGCAGGCGCAAGGGTGGTTGATCAAACCTGCGGATTTCCCCATGAGATTGTCAATACGGTGACGGATACGGCTGCAACCATTCTTGTCAGCGTACCGGCCCATTTCAGGGCCTTGAAAGATCATGATTTTTCCGGTCATGGCCTGCGTCTGGCTTTTTCTTCGGCAGGCGTCCTGGATGAGGCGGATGAAAGGAATTTTCGCCAACTCAATAACGTTTTTGTGATGGAGGTTTACGGTTCAACAGAAACCGGCGGCATCGCCTTTAGATGCCGGGGACGAGGTGAGACTTTTTTTTCCCCTTTTGATGTCATTGAAACCTGTATTGCAGAGGAATCCTTAAAAATCCGTTCCCCTTTTATTTCGTCTGAAATTAGTCGGAATGATGCGGGTTTTTATCTGGTCCCGGACAGGGTAAAAAAATGTTCCGGCAACCGCTTCGCCATCATTGGCAGATCTGATGCTGTTGTGAAAATAGCCGGCCTCCGGGTTGACCTGGACCGGGTCGGGTCGGTTTTAAAGGCAATGGACGGTATCAGGGATGCGCTTGTTCTGGCAAAGGCCGTTCCCCGTGGCAGGGCCTTTGATATCCGTGCGCTTGTGGAAGGGAACTGCACACCTGGGGATATTCGGCTATTTCTTTCAGGTCGCCTTGAAGCGGCAGCCCATCCGAGGTGGATCAAGGTTGTCGATCAAATACCCATGACCCGTTCCGGCAAGTATGACCGCGCTGCTGTTGCGGCCTTGTTTGAAGCGGAGGCCGGCTAAGGAAAAATGAACCGTAGAGTCGTTATAACAGGGTATGGCGTTATCTCCCCCATCGGGGATACGGATGATGAGATCATCCGGCATCTGACCCAAGGGATTTCCGGGGTTAAAGAGCTTAAAGATGACGGATTTCTGTCCGGGTTTATACAGTCCGGTGTTTATGGCAGCATTGATTATCCCAAGACATATCACTTTGAACGAAACCATCGAAAAACAATGGGACCGGTGGCTTTTGTTGCCTGCGAGTCGGCCCGGCGGGCCATTGAACAATCGGGTCTGGACAAGGGCTTTTTGACCTCGGGACAGGTCGGGGTGGCTTTCGGCTCCATCCACGGCAGCCCGTTTGTCCAGCGCGAGATCATGAAAACCTATTTTAAGGGCCGTAAAGAGGGTGATCCAGGCATCAATGCGGCCGATTTTTTAAAATCCATGGCCCACACCACGGCCGTTAATATCACAAAAATGTTCGGCATATCAGGCCGGGTCATCAGTCCCTGTACAGCATGCACCACCAGTAGCCAGTCCATTGGTTTCGGATACGAAACCATCCGCTTCGGCATGCAGGAGGCCATGGTGTGCGGCGGTGCCGACGAGTATGACACCTCAACCGTGGCTGTTTTTGATAATCTTCGGGCCTGTTCCACCCGGTTCAACGACACCCCCCACCTCACTCCGCGTCCCTTTGACAGCCTGCGCGACGGTCTGGTGGTTGGAGAAGGCGCCGGCGCCCTTGTGCTGGAGTCCCTGGATCACGCGAAACGTCGCGGCGCAACCATTCTGGGTGAAGTTGTGGGGTTTGCCTCCAACAACAACGGGGGGGACATGATTCTGCCCAACCTGGGTGGGATCACCCAGACGCTGACCCTGGCCCTGGCTGATGCGCAAATCGCCGGCCGGGATGTGGATTTCATCAGCGCCCATGCCACAGCCACCCGCCAGGGTGACACCATTGAGGCAAAAGCCATCCATAATGTGTATGGAGAAAAACCCCGGGTGACGGCCCTGAAAAGCTACATGGGCCATACCATTGCCGCCTGCGGGGCCATTGAGACCATCATTACCCTGATGATGATGAAGCACGGGTTTATCCCGGCCACCCTCAATCTTGACACCGTGGATGAATCCTGTGCCATGATCAACCATACAAGGCAGTTGCTGGATGAGAAGATCCATACGGCGTCGGTTCAGAACTTTGCCTTTGGCGGGGTGAATACTGCCTTAATATTGAGAAAATTCAACTGATGAACCCTCAATCTTCAAACGCCGTGAATGCAACGGAAACCAGGGGGTTCACTTTTTTCTCTTTTACCCGGGATCTGATCATTACGCTGCTGCTTTGGGGCTATTTTATTTTTGGATTTCTTCTGCTTTTCTCCCCGTTTTACCTGATCGTCTTTTTTTGCCCGCCCATGCGTGAATCGGCTATCCAATGTCTTAATTCTCTGTTTTACAGAGGTTTTTTTCTTCTGGTGCGTATGCTTATGCCGGGCGTTGGCCTGCATATTGCCCCGGAGGTCAAAAATCTTGAAAACTGCATCATTGTGGCCAACCATGTCTCCTATCTGGATCCGTTGATGATGATCGCTTTGTTCAGGCGTCATAAAACCATTGTCAAGAGCACCTTTTTCAAGGTGCCGGTGTTTGGCTGGGTATTAAGGGCCGCAGGCTATATCCCGTCCATGCCCACGGGGCGGCTGTCCAGCCTGATGGTGCGGCAGACCACAACTCTTGCCTCCTTTCTTGAAAAGGGCGGCACTCTTTTTGTGTTTCCCGAAGGCACCCGGAACCGCAACGCCGGAGAGGGGAATCTGGCATTTCACAGCGGTGTGTTTAAAATGGCAAGGCTTTGCAGAGCACCCATAAGTGTGCTGGTGATCCGCAATACCGACAAACTGTTCACACCCGGGCGGTTTTTATTTCATACCGGTTTTTCCGGGAGCATCAGCGTTGAACTTGCCGGTACGATCCAGCCGGATTATGATAAAGAAAAGGTTTCTACGGCATGGCTCATGGAACAGGCCGCAAGGATTTTAAGTAAAAAACAAAGGACATCTCCTTGGGATCATCACACAGACAGGCCGTAATTTTGGGATATGACGCGGTTTGCGCCCTGGGAACGCGGTTTCCTGATGCCTGGGAAAAGGCGCTGAGAGGAGACAGCGGTATTGGTCCGCTGACCCGGTTTCCCATGGATGACAACTTTCCGGTGCGTATTGCAGGCGAAGTGGAGAGTATCGACGATCTGGACTATCCTTTTCTAAAACCCAGGGAACGCGCCAAGTGGACGTCGCCCATTTTCAAGCATGCCATGCTGACCACATCCCGGGCCATTGAGCGAAGTGGGATTGAGATCACCCCTGACATTGCCCCCAGAACCGCCATCACCTACAGTTCCGCCCTGGGCGGGTTGGATGCTGCGCTGGAGGCGGACCGAAGACTGGTGAAGGAGAACCGGCTGCCCAAGCCCTTTACCAATCCCAATGCCTGCATCAATATGGTGGGGGGCAAGGTTTCCATCCTCACCGGCGCCACCGGCCCCATCACCGCAACCATCTCGGCCTGTGCCACAGGGTCCACCTCCATGATCATCGGTGCCATGTTCATTGAGCAGGGCCTGTGCGATGTGGCCATCTGCGGTGCGGTGGATTTTGCCCTGGTGCCTGCCATTATTGCCGGGTTTGCCACCATGAACGGTACCTTTTATCCAAAGCCCGGGGAAAATGTCCCGGCCCAGGCGGCGAGCCGTCCTTTTTCCCGGAACAGACGGGGATTCGTGGTCTCCGAAGGGGCCGGCGCCGTGATCCTGGCTGCCCGGGAGTTTGCCCAAAGCTGGGGCTTGAGGTATCAGGTGGCCCTTGCCGGGTGGGGCATGACTTCGGATGCCCACCATGTGGTGGCCCCCCACCTGCCTACGGTAACACGGTGCATGGAGTTAAGCCTTGCCCATGCCGGGATTGCTCCCAGTGCGGTTTCGAGTATCAATGCCCACGCCACCTCCACCCAGGTGGGAGACAAGGTGGAGTATGATGCGCTTTGTGCCGTATTCGGCAAAAAGATTCCGCCGGTGACAGCCAATAAATCCATGATGGGCCACGCCATGGGCGCATCCAGCGCCATTGAGACCATTTTTGGTGTCCAGGGGATGATTGACGGGAAAATCCCTCCCACCATTAATTATGACCCTGATCCTGACATGGCGTTTGACTGTGTGACAGACAATGCAAGATGCCTGGACCAGGCGTATGTGTTAAAAAATGCATTTGGATTTGGAGGATGCAATGCCTGCATTGTACTGCAAAAATGCTGAAAGAATAGAGAGAAGACCATGAAAGCACCAATGAACAGGCGGGTTTTTGTCCTGGGGTACGGGGCGGCCACCCCGTTGGGGGCAACCTTTGATCTGACCTTTGAAAATGCTGTGGCCGGTAAAGCAGGGTTTAGAAGGATTACCCGGTGTGAGGTGAAAACCATGAGCAATGTGGTCGGAGAAATCCCGGACTGGGATCCGGTGGCAAGCGGGATGTTTGAAAAAAAAGAGGCCCATAACTGGAATGCGGCGTTTGTGCTGTTGACTGTCGCCGTGTGCCGGCAGGCCCTGGCTCATGCAGGTCTTGTCATGGAACCCGATATCGGCCGGCGGACCGCCTGTCTGATCGGCTCCGCCCTGAACGGTATGGATGCCTTCAGGATTGCCTCGGAGAAATATGCCAATGCAGGTCCTTTGCGGGTCAGCCCCTATCTTTTGCCCAACCTGTGCGGAAATATGCCGGCAAGCAAGGCCGGTATTGATTTAGGCTTTACAGGGCCGTTGTTCTCCCCCCAGGGGGCGTGTGCCTCGGGCAACCATGCCATCGGCATGGGGGCCAGGATGATCCGGGACGGTGATGTGGACGTTGTGCTGGCAGGCGGCGTGGACACGCCTCTGGTACCGGAAATCATTCAGGGTTTTGCCAATATGGGGGCCACCATAAAAGTCACTCCCGAGGACCGGGCCTATGATGACCCCGGCCAGGCCAGCCGTCCGTTCAGCTGCGACCGCAAGGGCATGGTGCTCTCCGAAGGCTGTGGTGTGCTGGTACTGGCCGCAGAAGAGGTGGTAAAAGCCCACGGTCTTAAACCCCGGGCCGAAGTGGCCGGCGTGGGCTGGACCTCGGATGCCTTTCATTTTACCAGTCCCAATGTTGAGACCATTGTCCGGGCCATGCACGAGGCCATTGAGGATGCGCAAATTGCACCCCAAGATATCCAGTACATCAATGCCCACGGCACCTCCACGTTTAAGGGGGACCTGTCAGAGGCTGACTGTTTAAGGCAGGTATTCGGGCACCATTTAGGGCAGATTCCCGTATCATCCAACAAGTCCCAGATCGGTCACACCCTGGGGGCGGCAGCCGCCATTGAGGCTGCATTGAGCATTGAAGCCATGCAGATGGGGATGGTGCTTCCCACCATCAACCATTGTCCGACCCCTGATTTTGACGATCTGGATGTTGTGCCGGATACCTTCAGGGCTCACCCGCACTCTTTTCTTTTGTCCAATGCCTACGGGTTTGGCGGAACCAATTGCTGCATCGTATTCAAAGGGGTATAAGAGTATGAAACCCAAACCGTTTAAACCTGAAATTACAGATGAAAATACGCCCTATGTAAAGGATCTGACCACAGGTCTTTTCTGGCACAGAACCAGCCATAGAACCCTTTATGCAGACACGGACCGCTCCCGGGTGGTTTACCATGCCAATTATTTAAGGTTCTTTGAGCAGGGCAGGGCCGCTTTAATGCGGGATATCGCCTACCCCTACCGGGAGATTGAAGAGAGCGGGTTTGTCTATCCCATCATTGAGACCAAGCTCAACTATTTTGCGCCGCTGTTTTATGATGACCTGATGTGGATCCATACCCGGCCTGCCGGCTTGGAACGGGTTAAGCTTCAGTTTGATTATGTGATCACAAGCCATACCTATGACCAGATGATCTGCAAGGGCTATACCCGTCATTGCGCCACCAATGCCCAGGGCATACCCGTTGGCGTGGATGAGAAAACAGTCCGGGTATGGACACAGTTTCCGAAATCCTAAGTACCGAACCTCTCAATGAGTGACTCCATGGTGACTCTTGTCAGCCAGCGAAGGAAAATCAGGGAGTATTCGGCCCCGGAAAGGACCATGCCGGCCATGAAAACCAGGTGGGAAAGACCATAAAATGCGGGACCGCCGATAACGGCGAACCAGGGATTTCCTGTTTTCAGAGAGATAATGCCCATCAGACCGACCATGGGCCAGCCTAAAACATAACTGAAGGCAATGGCAGAGACACCGGCCAGTACTCTAAAAGAGGGCTTTTCACGAAAAGCACGTAAATCTGCTTTGTCTTCAATGGCATTGCGGACAAAAGGGGTGTTGGAAATTTTATTGAGCAGGGTCACCATGACCGATTTATACCCGATAATTGGGGTTACGGTAAAATTAAATTTTTTACTTTGATCTAAATTATCCACACAAGGAGGAAATAAGTGGATGCCAAAGCCAGGATAAATGGGTGCCGGGAAACTCTGGAGCGCCGTTTTGCCGTGGTGATCCCTGTGTATAACCATGGCGTAAAAGTCAAAGCGGTGGTGCTTGAGGCGGTTAAGCTTGGATTCCCGGTTATTGTTGTGGATGACGGCTCCACGGACATCACCCCGAAACGGCTTCAAGGGATCCCGGGAATCCGCGTGATTACCCATGAACACAATCTTGGCAAGGGCGCCGCCCTGATGACCGGATTCCGGGTTGCGGCTGAAATGGCTGAGTTTGCCATAACCATGGATGCTGACGGCCAGCATTTTCCCAAGGATGCCCTGGCCATGATTGCTGCAGTCCCAAAGGGAAAAAAAGCATTGATCATTGGGTATCGAAAACAGATGGAGAATGCGTCTGTCCCATGGACAAGCCGCATGGGCAGACGGTTTTCAAACCTGTGGATCACGGCATCGGGCGGTCCCGGGATTAGGGATTCCCAGAGTGGGTTCCGCATCTACCCGCTGTCGGAAACCCTGAATCTGAAAACCCGATCCAGGCGATATCAATTTGAAATGGAGGTGCTGGTTAAGGCCCACAGAAATAAAATTGCCGTTATTGAAGTGCCCATCCGTGTCGCATATCCTGCGGACAGGGTGTCCCATTTTCATCCCTTTATTGATTTTTTACGCAACAGTGCCACATTCAGCCGGTTGGTCTTCCGGCGTATCATTGGTTTGGTTTAGAGGGGTCTTTTTTGTGAAGGCTTTGACCTATAAAGTGCTCATTGTATTATCACGCTGGTTAGGTCCCTGGATTTTTACTCTGGTCTCCCGGATCATTGCGGCGGGCTATTTTTTTATTTTTCCGGGCAGGGCTGCGGTGAGTGCCGGGTTTTACAGCGCTCTTTTTCCCGGCAAAGGCCGTCTGTTTCATTGGCAATGCGTCTGGCGCCAATACCAGAATTTTACCACTGTCTTTATGGACCGCATCAAGCCCGGAGAGCAGGACAATATCCGTTTCACCTCCACGGGCTGGCAGGGGTTTGAAGAAGCACTGGACAATGGGCGCGGCGCCATAGTCCTCATGTCACACATGGGCAATTGGGATGTGGCCGCAAGCCTTATGGCAAAAAAGCGAAAGGATCTCAAGCTGCTCCTTTATATGGGGTCCAAGGCCAAAGAACAGATTGAATCTGTCCAGAAACAGGAACTCAATGACAAAGGCATCCGCATTGTTGCTGTTGAACCCTCCGGGGGCTCTCCCCTTGATGTTGTAGAGGGTATCCGTTTTCTAAAATCCGGCGGGGTGGTCTCTTTGACCGGGGATAAGCTGTGGCACCCGGATCAAAGATCGGTCAGTGTTCCATTTTTAGGAAAAACCGCACGGATCCCTGAGTTCCCCCATGTCTTTGCCCTGCTCTCCAAAGCCCCTTTGTTTGTTTTTTTTACCTTTCGCACCGCTCCCGGCACCTATAGGTTTATCTTATCCGATCCCATCCGTATTGCCTGCCCATCACGGGAAGAACGCAGTTGTGCTGTTGCGGAATCGGCCCGGGTTTATGCCGGCATGCTGGAAAAGACCCTGCGTGAACATCCCTATGAATGGTACCATTTTGATCCGTTTCTTGTGGATCATAGTGGGCAGTAGCATCAGGGCAATGTAAAAATAAAAATTCAGTAGTTGAATATAAATACCGGAAGGTGTGGGATCTTTCAGAGGAAGAGCTCTCCTTTTTGGAGGTGCTGACCCATAATGTCGGCATGGCTCTGATGTATTTCAGACTCTCAACCACTGTTCAGGAGATAAAAGAGAGTGTCAATGAGATACACTCCATCTGGTTATAGAAGATGTACAGGGTGGCGTTGAAGGGAGCAAATCCCGCATCCGGACATCTTCCGGGGGGATTGCTCCATCTCTCCGGAAGAGCGGCAGGGATAGAAACCAACCTTATTCTTACGTCATTTATAGGCGTGAGCCTTAGAACGGACCAACAAAGATATTACTATAAATAACATTGAATATATGCAGTAGGTTGAAAGTATAGCCGATACTCCCAAGGGTTTAACCGTCATGAGTGACAAGCCAACAATGGCTTGGAAAATTCCATATCCTACTGAAACAATCCAATGAGGGGTTCCCATTTCATTAACCAGTAATTGATATAAATGTCGTCGATGAGCAATAATAAGAGACTCTCTATCTTTTATGCGGATCACCATCGTAGATATCTCATCAATATAAAATGGAAATATAAATCCAGCCATAATTAAAAAATCCATTGCGGAGTTGGCCAGTACAATGGTCAAACAGGAAAAAACAAACCCTATTAAAATGCTGCCGACATCTCCTAAAAAGACTTTTGCCCTTGGAAAATTAAAAAAAAGAAACCCGATGCAAGAAGCGCAGATACAAACACAAAAGGTAATATAATTGGGGGCCGCATGGATACGTATGCCGTAATTTGCCAGCAAAAGAAAACCAATAAGAGCCGTTATTCCGGCAATTCCATCAATTCCGTCCATAAAATTGTAAAAATTTGAAGTGCCTACAATAAATAGGAGGGCCATAGGAATACTCAGCAAATAAAAACCGCCCCCAATTTTTATGGTTTCAGATAAAAATAAAAGAAAGTATATGCCGCAACCAAAATGAACAAATAACCGCTGTTTTACAGTGAGTTTGTAGCGATCTCCACCCCATAGGCTTGCAAGGGAAATCCCCAGGGCTGGTAGCCATAAAAAATGAGTTATTTTTAGAAAAAATGACGCAATCATAATCGCGAAAAGAAGGCCGATGCCGCCTCCTTTACAGACTTTTTTGTTATGGGAACTTCTTTCGTTCGGAAGATCCGTCATGCCGATTTGTTCCCCAAGCCGGATAAGCGTCCACGCGCCTGCAATGCCTAAAAAAAAGCATAAAAATAGTAATATAATTTCTTTCATTCGTGTTTTTTTTGCAATATGTTTGCTATTGTGTATTTGGGCTTGAATCCTGATTCCAACATGCGTTGATTGTTGATTACTATGTCCCGGACAAGTTTATGGTGGCAGGAAGAGATGAATTGTTTTTTAGTGGGAAAACAAAACTGTGCTATTTGGCTTGCTATATTAATTGATTGTAATGGGATTGTAAACACGGGCTTTTTGTGACCAGTTGGTTCGAAGTTCATAAGGCGGATCATCTCATTAAAAGAGCAGGGTTCAGGATCAGAGATATTCATAATACTGCAGGTACGCGTTGCATTGTCAACCGAAATACGGTATTGGATAAAATCAACCAAGTTTTTTCGCGCAAGAACAGAAAGTTTTTGTTGGCCCGAGCCATATTTAAAATAAAACAATTTTCCAGGTGCACAGATCCGTTTTTCTAAATTTATGCGCAGGTCAGTTTCATAAACCGGAGCTAATCTGAGAATATCCAGTTTTCTGATAGATCCGGTTTCAAATAAGGCGTTAAGTCTGATTTCCGCTTTCAGTTTGCTTTTTGCATACGCACTGGTCGGATTGCATTGATCCGTTTCATCAACATTAATATCGCCATTTTCACCATATACACAGATTGAAGACAAAAAAATAAAATAAAGGTTTGGATTGGTTTTTCCGCCGATTTGGGCAAGATTCACTGCGGCATGATAATTAATTTTGTCATACAAGGTATCCGGCAGGGGACGAAACATCTTTTGGTGAGCAATTCCTGCACAGTGAACAATCACATCCGGTTGCTTGTCATGACAGATCTTATCCAGCATTGTTGTATCTGAAATATCGGCTTTGATGTATTCAAAATTTTTTACGCCCTTGTGCGCCGGGTTTTCCGAGCGGCCGATGCCAATAACTTGATAACCATATCGGCATAAATTCTTTGAGATCATCCAGCCAAGAAAACCTGTTGCCCCTGTAACAAGTACGGTTTTTATCGCGGAACCGCTATATCTGTTTTGCATAATTTTAAAGTCAGAATCCGTAAAAAAAACTACATCCTTAAAACATGTTTTAAAATTTAATATTATATGCTAAAAGACGCCAATATTTATAAATAGTTAAGATGGTAATATGGATTATTGTCAGCGTTTTTTCAATGATTAATCCTCCTTTCAAGTCAGGAATGAAATTATTTAATGGATAAAATACAAATCAACGGAGGCCGGCAGCTAAAAGGTGAGGTCTTGATCAGCGGCGCCAAAAATGCTGCGCTTCCACTTATTGCATCAAGTATTCTCGTGGATGGGGTCTCCACGTTTGAAAATGTACCCCGGCTAATGGACATCTCCTCAATACAGATGCTTCTTGAAGATCTTGGGGCGTTATGTGAGTTTGAGGGTCATACATTTACTGTTAATGCGTCCGGAATCGATAAAATAGAGGCTGAGTATGAACTGGTCAGAAAGATGCGAGCCTCTATTCTGGTATTAGGCCCACTTGTGGCAAGATTCGGCCGGGCCAAGGTTTCCATGCCCGGAGGGTGTGCCATTGGCGCCCGTCCTGTGAATATGCATCTTTCCGGTCTTGAGGCGTTAGGTGCCACCATCTCAATTGCCGGCGGATACATTGAAGCAACGGCTAAAGGGGGGCTTACCGGAAATGAAATCTATTTTGACATCCCCACGGTGACCGGTACGGAAAATCTTATGATGGCCGCCGTTTTAGCCAAGGGACAAACCAAACTGAGGAATGCGGCAAGGGAGCCTGAAATTGTATGTCTGGCAGACGCATTAAATCGGATGGGGGCAAACATCACGGGTGCCGGTACCCCCATTATCACCATTGAAGGGGTCAGCGGCCTTCATGGTGCGAACTGCCGTGTAATACCGGACCGGATCGAAACCGGCACTTTTATGGTGGCTGCCGCAGCGACTATGGGAGATGTGCTTATCCGAGACTGTATACCTGATCATTTAGGCGGCGTTATCAATAAACTTAGGGCCACAGGGGCAATTGTTGACGCCTTTGAGGACAGCATACATATTAAAGGCAGTGAAATTATCAAAAATATTGACATAAAAACCCTGCCTTACCCGGGATTTCCCACTGATATGCAGGCCCAGTTCATGGCGCTGATGACTATTGGCAAGGGGAACAGCGTGATTCATGAATCCATTTTTGAAAACCGATTTATCCACGCAAACGAACTGCTGCGCATGGGTGCCGATATTAAAATTTCCGGCGGGAATATCGCCAACGTCCGGGGCGTGTCTCATCTTCAGGGTGCGCCTGTAATGGCATCGGACCTTCGTGCCAGTGCCTCCCTTGTGATTGCAGCCTTAATTGCCCAAGGAACCACTGTTATCAGTCGTGTTTATCATATGGACCGGGGTTATGAGAGCATTGAAAAGAAATTTGAAGGTCTGGGCGCAGATATTAAAAGAATTTCATCCTGACAACTCCCATCCAAGGAGGGCATAAGTGGACATAAGGCATAAGCTAACCCTTGCGCCAATGCTCTTTATTTTCCTCTCCTTTGCAACCGGTGCCATAGCAGGTAGTTGGGCACCGGTTGCACCCTGGATATATTTTATTACGGTGTGTCTGCCTGCCGCAACTATCTTTATTCTTTTCAAGCCTGATAAATTTATTTTTCTATCATGCCTTGCAGTTTTTAGCTTGACTGCATTGCGCATGGCAGGCATCTGCGCTCCAGATTATTCTGATCAACATGTCATCAGGTTTTGCAATGGTGAAACTTACCGGATTTCAGGTATAATTAATTCTCTTCCTAAAACAGATCCAAATAAAACCAGATACACCATAAATTGTACCAGCATCGGTGGGGATACCGCTGTTGGAAAATTGATTTTAACCATATATCATGATCCTTTAAAACAACCTGTATCATCCTTGCGCTTTGGAGAACATATTGTCGTTAAGTCAAAAATTAGAGCCATACGAAATTTTTCCAACCCCGGGGGGTATGATTATGAATTTCGGATGCGTCTTGAAGGTATCACCGGCAGTATTTACGCAAATTCGGACACCATTTTACATACAGGCAGGGTTGAAGGCAGTTCATTTGCCCGGGGCATGCGATTTCTGCAAAGGACCCGGGAACGCTTTTCCAGCAATGTTGCAAAAGCCGTCCAAAACACAGATGAGAGGCAGCCTGATTTTTTCTCCAACCAGGCCGGGGCTGTGCTTACAGCACTGGTTACAGGGCAAAAAGAGATGATTCATGAAAAAACCCGTGATAATTTTTCCAAAGCAGGTCTTTCTCATATTTTAGCTGTCTCGGGTTTGCACATGTCTCTTGTCGGAGTTGGTTTTTTTTCTGTTTTTATATTTATATTAAATCAGCACTCGTCTCTTGTCATAACAGGCCAGGCAAAAAAAGCAGCAGGCATTCTCACGCTCTTGCCTTTGACGGCCTATGCTTTTTTTGCCGGGTTCTCACCATCGACCCAAAGAGCGTTGATCATGACAGCGGTCTTTTTAACCTCTTTTCTCATTGAAAAGGAAAAAGATTCTTTAAACACCCTTTACTTTGCCGCAAGTCTAATTCTTTTTATTGATCCCGGGGCCTTGTTTTCCATCTCTTTTCAGCTCTCATTTGTTTGTGTTTTTTTTATTATCTCCGGCTTTATGTTCCTTGGACGGACTTTGGTCATACCCGAGAATAAATGGATTAAAAGAATTTGTTCAATGATTTTGACAACCGTGTTTGCAGGAATCGGCGCAGCCCCTGTGACAGCGTTTTATTTTAATATATTTCCCACGGTCCAGGTGGGGACCAACTTTGTCATGATTCCTGTCATCGGTTTTTTAGGGCTTCCCCTGGGATTGGCAGGCCTGATGTTTATGGATTTTTTGCCTGGCCTCTCCCACCTTTTTTTAACTTTAGATATCCACATTCTTTCATATTGTCTTCAGGGTATTCATTGGATTGCCGGTTTCGACTGGACCTGGGCCAGGGTCGTCACACCACGGCCAATTGAAATTATAATATATTATGCACTGATACTTTGCCTTGGATTTGCAATCATGGAAAAGAACAAGGGTGCCATATACCTGACCTTTCTTCTGACTGCGGCCGGCATGGTATCCACAGGCCAGGGGATGTTGAAAAGATTTTATCCGGGAAAACTTGTGGTGCACACCCTGGATGTCGGGCAGGGGAATGCCTCTGTTATCATTACGCCTGACGGAAAAACCCTGCTCATTGATGCCGGCGGATTTGGCTCAGGTTCCAGTTTTGACACCGGCCGGTATATTGTGGGCCCCTTTTTATGGAAGAACTGGATTTTATCTCTTGATGCCGTTATTCTGACACATCCGGACAGTGATCACATGAATGGCCTTTATTTTATTTTTGAAAACTTTGGGGTCAGACAATGGATAAACAATCATGAGATGGTCTCATCTGTTTTTTTTAAAAATCTGATGGATATCGCTGAAAAAAAAGATATTAAAATTCATGTCCCAGGTCCTGACCCCTGGCGGTTTTCGTGGGATCAGGTTAAAATAAGTATTCTTGGGGGAAAAAGTCTGCAGTTATCTGATAACGTTAATAACAACAGTCTTGTTACCCGACTTGATTTTTTATCCTTTTCCATGCTCTTTCCAGGCGATATTGAAGAAAAAAGAGAAAGGGAACTTGTACATGCAGAAAATTTTAGTCTTAAATCAGATATTCTTATGTCCCCCCACCATGGCAGTTGTTCCAGTTCAAGTGAACTTTTTCTTGATCAAGTCAGCCCGTCAGGAGTTATAATATCATGCGGTTATATGAACAGACATAAGTTCCCCTGCCGGAGGGTTTTCCAGCGGTATCTGCAAAACAGGATCTCAATTTTTCGAACGGATCTGATGGGCGCTGTTACACTGCAGTCTGATGGTATTGGTTATACCATTAAAACCCATAGGAAATTTTAACGCGTGTACTATATTTATTTTTCTTTTATTTTTATTTTATCCGGTCTGATGTTCTTAGAATGCAAGCGTCAAAGCCTTCCTAAATGGTGGGCTGCCATTGTCTTTGCAGCGCCTGTAACCACCCCGTATTTCATATTTAAATCCGGAAAAGGTAATCGTTTGATTTTGTTTTTGATTTTCATAGTCTGCTTCTCCATTGTAACTGTCGGCGAAATTTTTATCTATTCCAGAATGAAGGCAACATATAAATATGATTCCTTGCCGCCTGTTACCCGGCAGCTTATCCGTTACCGTGAAATCCTCCAACAGACTACCCAGAACCTGGACAACGCTTTAATTGAACTTGAGCAGCAGTCCAAGGTTCAGTCAAACCTAGATAAACTTGAGCAGACCATTGTATTTATAGGTCAACTTCGCCAGACCATGCTTGATAATCAGGTCGCAATTAAGCAAATGGTTGAATTTGTGGGGAGTTATAGGGATTTCTTCACCCAAAAGGATCTGCAATGGGTGTATGAAATCAAAAGATTTTACAACAACCGCATCGTGATTGCGCACCTTGAAAGCCTTGAAAACTATCTGGATAATTTTGAAACCCTGCTGCGCTTCTGTTACCGGAATTTTGACGCCATAACCAAGGCGGAAAGTACAATCCATCTAAAAAATTATGATGAATATTATCTGCGTTACCGCAGGGCTGTTGACTCCCACAATCGGTTTAACGTCAAACGCATTGAATTTCAGAATGACTTTATAAAAAGACACCCTGAAACCAAGGCCTATATGCCGACCGAACGTCAGACAAAAGCTTTCCGGCTTTGGGAATAGGGGGATGTTCTCAAATATTTCAGGAAAGGCACCACCACCCTGTTCTTGTTGCCTCCGGACAGATCATAGGTAATATTGACAATCGGAACCCCGACGTTTTTTTCAATCTGTGAGGCCATGGCCTCGGTGAGAAGACCCGGACAGCAAAATGTCGGGTTGACGGCAACCAGAAGGGCTATATCCGGATGTTCATTGACAATATAGTGGATCTTGAGCAAGTTATCCATGGACTCTCCGGTATGTTCCGGCAGCATGCCGTAGGTTTCAAGGATATGTTCATAGGATGCGTTTACCTTGAGTTCCGTTTCATTGAAAAACGGCGCAAAAAATGGATAATATTTTTTTTCCATTGTTTTTACGGCTGTTAGAAGCGCTTTGTTTGAAATCAGGCTTAAGTATTTGCCCTCCTTGAACCATTTTTTGAAATAGGCATTGGCGATGATCTGAAGATACTGATAATAAGGCGTGGTTACCACTTCTCCGCCATTGTCCTCAATGAACTGGATCAGATTCTGGTTCATTATCCGGTTGTCCCTGACATACAGATCCCCGAAGATTCCCACCTTGGGCCGTGTTTCTTTTTTCACCGGGATCTGTTCAAAGACAGACATAATCTCCTTAAGGGCTTTTTCCTTTGATCCGGCCGTGAGAAATGCCGTGCCCATGATGGCACCTGCAGTGTGCAACGCCTCATTGGTCTGTCCCTTGTTTATTTCATATGGACGAATCTTGCAGCCGATGCTCCTGAAAAGTCCGCCAAACATATATGCAAAATAGGTGTTGGTGGACGCCTTAAACCCCAAATCAAAAAGAGAGAGATCCCCTAAATAGACCCTGGCTTTTTCAAAACCTTTTCCATGGCGAGTCAAAATTTTTTGGATATGGTATGGGTACATTTTTATATTGCAGGCTATATCGGACTGATTAAGCCATAAAACCGTGTCTTCGGGGGAGAGCCCGTTTTTTTCAACGGTATGGATAAATCCCGCTGCCACGGCATTTAAGGGCAGGCACTGTCCGGTATTTGTTAAAAGGGCTTTTTTAAGGGTCTCCTGGTTCTCTTCCATCAATATGGCGTTGTACCCCTCATTTTTAATGATATTGACAATGAGGTGACCAGAGATGGCATCCCAGTTCGGGAAAATGACCGTTTTCTCTTCAATGCTTTTATCAAATTTCGGTGTAAATAAAGACGCATCAGTGGTTTGAGGCGCCTGATCCTGCCGCCTGTGATTTTCAAACGCCCTGACAGCCGCTTCAATACGGGTTTCATATCCCACACTGGAGTCATGTTCATCCAGTTCCAGCACCAGATAGGGTTTGTTTACCGATCCCATGATCTCTTTAAAGTAATCCACGGCAAAAGCATCCGGCGCACATCTGAAAGATGAAATGTAGACCGGATACAGATTGGGGGTTGTGGCGGCAACATATGCTGCTTGTAAATTTTTCGCCGCATGTTTCCAGTGGATCTGCTTAAGCAAGGGTTCAATGGGTGAATAATCAATGCCTTCCAGATCAATCATGTCATTGAAAAATGTTTTAATGCCTAAATTGGCAAAAATGCCTGGAATATTATTGTTCATGGAAGAGGATAAAACCGTATACGGGCGACCGAGTAGCAGCACGTCGGCTCGGCCAGTCGATCCCTGGGACCGCCACAGTCCGGCAAGTGCTCGCTCCATGTTTTTTTGGGCAGATAACGCCCGATCCCAGGCAGATGATATGTCAAAAAAGGAGATATTTGCCCCGATTTTCTTAAATGTGTCATATAGCTGCATTTTTGTATGAAAGTTTGTATACAGATATCTGACTATGGGAGACAGTATTTTTCCCTCATTTGTCAGGGCGCTCAGTACTGCCGGTGCAAACTGGGTATAGTAACAGTGGTGACGACGCAATCCTTTTTCATTGGTTTTGTCTTCAAAATAAAAGGGCAGAAAAATATAATCGCATTTATCTTCAAGAAAACGTACATGTCCGTGCAGCGCAAGAACAGGTGCGCAGAATTCGGCCCCGGCAATCTGTTTGCCTTGTTTGACAGGGTCGGTGCACTTGCAGCTGGTCACCACAGACAATCCAATTTCCTTGAAAAAAATCTGCCAGAAATCAAGATCATGGGTCATGTGAAGGGCATTGGGAAGGCCTATGGTTATTTTTTTTCCATTATTTTTTAATACGCCTTGTTCGGGAAGGGTCCTGTGCCGGACCTCTTTTCTAAGCCCTAGAAGATCATAAAGGCCTGAGGGCTTAACCCGTTTTTTTGTATGGTAATCCCTGCCGCACAGAAATCCATAGGCAAGGGCCTCTCCTTCTACTTCGGCAATGGTGATCTTGCAATGGTTGGTGCAAAGTCGGCAAACCTCCTGACGTACTGGAATGCTTTCTTTCCATAGGTGAAAACCCCTAAAGCCAGATTCAGGCAGCTCGCCTTTTTCCTTCATCTGCCTGGCCATCAGGGCGATGCCAAGGGCACCGGTGAGGTGGCAGTACCGGGATACATGGATCGGTTTATTCAATTTTTGCTCAAAGGCTGCCACAAGGGTCCGGTTTCTGGCAGTGGCCCCCTGGAACACGACCCGGTCACCGATTTGAGCAATATTGGCGACCTTGGTCAGGTAATTGTCGCGTACCGAGTGCAGCACCGATGCCAAAATTTCGTTTTTCCCATACCCCTCGGCAAAAAAATAATTGATATCCCTTTCCATGAAAACAGTGCACCGGTCACTGGATACCGGTGCCGCAATGCCCTGTGCTCTCTGGGAGTACTCGGATAGCGGGCAGTTAAGGCGCATGGCCTGTTCTTCAATAAAGCTGCCGGTACCTGCGGCACATACCGCATTCATGACCGATGAAGTGACCTGGCCGTTTTTAACGATGGTAAATTTGGCGTCTTGGCCTCCGATTTCAATGATGGTATCCACATCCGGGTGAAGATTCACGGCTGCGGTCGCGTGGGCCGTGATCTCATCGGGTTCTAAGTCCGCACCAATGATTTTACCGGAAATGCGTCGGCCGGAACCTGTGGTTCCGCACCCCTGGATTTTGAACACCACCTTTTTTTCAGCCATGAGATGGTCACAGGCTTTAAATATGCGCTGGAGAGCTTCCACCGGCCTTGACGCGGTCTGGGTGTAAAATCCGGCTATAGGCTCACCATCCTGGTCAATAATAATACTTTTCGTGCTTGTGGAACCTACATCAAGCCCTAAAAAACCTTTAATCGAAGATCCATTATCAATGGGTTTGAAAATTTCAATTTCAACGGATTCAAAATCAAGGGTTTCAACGGACGAAAAGTCAGGATAATCAGACAGGGTAAGCTCAAGCGCCGGATTAAGCATGCCTTTTATTTTTTCTCGGTCCAGGAAAAACTTGTTGATATCATTCAATGATTTGGCAGGTACATGGGTATTCATCATTTCATCAGCAAGACATAGCGCTGCGCCTATGGCCCCATAAAACAGGGCATGTTCTCCGTTGACAAGGGGTTTGCCGATAATGGATTCAAGATGCTTTTTAACGGCATTGTTTTTGGAAACACCGCCGCAGAATATAATATCTTTTTCCGGGATATTCTGCTTGAACAAGGTGTCGGCAATGTTCCTGGCAAGCCCGTAGCACAGTCCGTCACAGATCTGTTTAAGATCATAGCCCTGCTGTTGGGCATGGATCAGATCTGTCTTTGCAAACACCGCACACCGGGTGGCGATGTCCGGCCGCCGACCGCAGTTTTCAAGGGCCATGGATGAAATTTTTTCCGATCCCGGCAGGTGAATTCGTCCGGCCTGCTGGTCCAGGAATGCACCGGTACCTGCTGCACACCCTGAATTCTGCCGCTGGCCCCTGTAATTGCCGTGGCCGTCAAACAGGCTTAGGAAAAATTTTTCCCCGCCCACATGCAGAATAGCGCTGAAATCTTTATGGATGTGACGTGCGCTGCGTATGACAGCCACCTGTTCGTCAACACAGAGCGCTGCATTGACATCTGTGGGCGTGGATGCGGTTTTAGCCACATGGGTCGCCGATGAAAGGACCTTATGGCTCAGCATTTTTGTCAGAGATGCCCTGACATCGCCATGATGGTATTCAGATGCTTTATGCAAAAGATTGCCGTTTATATCAATAATTGCAAGATGAACGGATACGGATCCGGCATCAATGCCAAGGATCTTGGCAGGTTTATCCATGCTTTAATATGCTCCCTTACTTCGTTTTAGCTATACCAATACGTATTAGAATAGTGAGTAGGTGTCAATTTTTTTTATCAGGGTTGATTGATTCCAAATCAGATTTGTCAAGTATGGGGCAGCTTCAAACCGCTTGTTTTTTGAAAAAAGAACGCTTATAAGGTATGGACTATGTTCAAACAGCGTATTGAAAAATTAGGCTCCGCCTGCATTGACGGCATCCGGTCCATTGGTCGAATATCAATCTTTTTTTTCCAGGGTATCTGCCGGAATTTTGTGCCTTTTGTTCAGATTTCAAAAATCATGGAACAGGTGTGGTTTATTGGGGCTAAATCGATGTTTGTCATTGTGTTGACGGCAATATTTACCGGCATGGTTCTAGGTCTTCAAGGGTATTACACCCTGGTGGATTTCGGTTCCGAAGCGACCCTTGGGTCAGCCGTGGCCATGACCCTTATCCGTGAGCTTGGGCCGGTACTTTCCGCTATCATGATTACGGCCCGGGCCGGATCAGCCATGGCTGCAGAAATCGGTGTCATGCGAATTTCAGAGCAGATCGACGCCCTTGAAACCATGGACATTAATCCGGTACGGTTTACCTTTTCCCCGCGTCTTTCAGCGTCCATTATGAGTTTTCCACTTTTAACCGCACTTTTTGATGTTACAGGCATATTCGGCGGATACCTGACAGGCGTTGTAATGCTGGGTGTTAACCGCTATATATACATGGATAGAGTGATCCGAAGCATTGACCTTGCAGATGTCGCCGGTGGATTTGTCAAAGCCCTGGTATTTGGCGTGATTGTCTCTACCATGTGCTGTTACAAGGGTTTTTTTGCACATATTTCCGGGGCCCAGGCAGGGCAGGGTGCTAAAAGTGTATCCTTGGCCACCACCGATGCGGTTGTCAATTCCTGTGTCCTTATTCTAATCTCTGATTACATCATCACCTTTTTTCTGGTTTAATCATGGGTCAGCCTTACATTGAACTGATAGATATTCATAAAAGTTTTTCAGCCAACCATGTGCTTGACGGCGTCAATCTCACCATTGAAAAGGGTCTGGTGACATGCATAATCGGTAAAAGCGGCACGGGGAAATCTGTTTTGATCAAACACATTATTGGTCTGATACATGCCGATTCCGGTCAGGTCTGCGTGGACGGTTTGCCTATGAATCAAATGGACAATAATCAAACACACCGGTTTCATAAACAAATATCCTATATGTTCCAGGATAATGCCTTGTTTGATTTTTTAACGGTGTGGGAAAATATTGCCTTGCCGTTAACCGAGAAAAAAAAGATGCCAATGGATCAGATCCGGCAGCGGGTAAAGGAAAAAATGCTGGCCCTGGAGATCAGCAAGCATGAAAACAAATATCCGGGCCAGTTGTCCGGAGGGATCAGAAAGCGTGTAGCCCTTGCCCGGGCCCTGATTACCGAGCCTGTTGCCGTGCTTTTTGACGAGCCTACGTCAGGGCTTGATCCGGTCAGAAGAAACAGCGTCCATGCCATGATTTCGACATACCAGAGAGAATTCGGCTTTACCGCTGTTATTGTCAGCCATGATATCCCGCAGATATTTACCATATCACAGCGTGTGGCCATGCTTGATCAGGGTAAAATTATTTACTTTGGAAAAAGTGACGAGATTTTTCAGACTGACAATGAGACAGTCAAGGCATTTATTTCAGGAAAAGAGACAGGAAAAGAGACCTGATAAGTGAAAAATTAAGGACAGGTTCATGAAATTAATAAATAAGGAATTGTATGTAGGCGTCTTTGTTCTTATCGGCCTTTTGTGTGCGGGTTATCTTACGGTTGTTTTGGGTGGTGTGCCGATGTTCGGCCCGAAGGGGTATACGCTGTATGGATATTTTACCTCTGTAAGCGGTTTGAAAGACGGTGCCCGCATTGAGATGGCCGGTGTTGAGATCGGCAATGTCTCTGAGATCAGGCTGGACAAAGAGCGTCTGGAGGCAAAGGTTGCCTTCAGAATCAATCAGGAAATTCAACTCAGCGAAGACAGCATTGCCTCTATTAAAACCGCAGGCATCATTGGTGAAAAATATATTTCTATTTCTCCGGGTGGATCTGATATCATGCTTGAAGATAAAGAGGCGTTTAATAATACCGAATCAACCCTGGATATTGAGTCGCTGATCAGAAAATTTATCTTTAAAGATGATAATTGAGTCATCAACAGGTAAAAACCGCAGGGGAAATATCTATGAAATCTTATTGGGTCCTTAGTATTCTGATTCTGACACTGATCTCAGGCCCGGTTGTTGCCGGTAACATAGCAGATCACACCGGACAAATCGTATTTTCAGGCGCTGATCGGGAAGCCGGTGCAGCCGATCAAATAGATACGGCACAGGATGATGGGTTTGAAGCGGATATTTTTCAGGAAGATCAGGCAAAGCAGAGTACCCATGCCATGGTAGCAGATCCTCTTGAAGGATTTAACCGGGCTGTATTCGTTTTTAACGATAAGATTTACATGTATGGCTTAAGGCCAATAGCAAAGGGGTATGCCTGGGTAGTTCCCACCTTTGCCCGTAGAGGGGTTAAGAACTTTTTTAACAACCTGGTTTTCCCCATCCGTTTTGTCAATGATTTGCTCCAGGGCAAGGGTGAAGCTGCAGGCATGGAATTCTCCGCCTTTTTCATCAACACAACCCTTGGTTTTGGCGGATTAAATGATTTTGCCCAGAAATATGTGGGCATCCCGCTTCAGGATGAAGATTTTGGCCAGACCCTTGGGTCATACGGCATTGGCAACGGATTTTACCTGATGCTGCCCGTTCTTGGTCCCAGTTCTTTGAGGGATGCCGTGGGCCGGGCAGGGGACTCGCTTATCAATCCAATCAACTATGTACAGCCCTGGGAATTGTCCTGGGGAGGACGGGGGCTTGAAACGGTGAACGGGGCATCATTTCACATCGGAGAGTATGAAGCGTTCAAAAAAGCGTCAATAGATCCTTACACAGCCATGCGTAATGCCTATATCCAGAACCGAAACGCCCTTGTCAACGATTTGACCGGCGCGCAAACATTAAAAAACAGTAAAGAATAGAGATAAAACGGTGTATTTCCCGAAATTGCTGTTTGAAACGTTTATTTATTCTTCAATGAGATTGGCCCGCCGATTGGGTAAAAAATACCTCATTTTATGGGTGCGGATCTGTTCAAGTAACGACATGTCCAGCACATGGGTGTGCATCATATTTTCGTATGCGATGTTTTCTCCTGCCAAAAATCCGTCAGGGCCAAGCATCATGGATATTCCGGGGAAATTAAGCCCTGCATCATTTTCGCCGACCTGATTAACTGCTGCCACAAACACGGCATTATCAAATGCCCGGGCCGTTAAATGACGCTTCCAGGATGCGCTTTTTTCTTCAGGCGTTCCCCGTGGAGACGCATGGGGAATAAAAATAATATCCGCCTTTTTTAATGCCATGGCCGTGGATAATTCCGGGAAATGGGCGTCGTAACAAAGCTGGATTCCGAAATGCACCCCTTTGAATTTAAAGACCTTGACATCATCTCCACAGCTGAAATAGGGTGCCTCAAATGGAGATAAATGAATTTTTCTGTACCTGGCCACGGACTGATCCGGGCGAAACACCAGGTGAGTGGCATAGATTTTTTTAGAAGCCGCCTTTTCAACAAGTCCGGTTAGTATGGCGATATTGTATTTTTGTGCAAGCCGGTTCAGCTCATCCATCCATCCGGAATCAAGGGCAACGGCATTACTTAAATCTGCCGGGGCATAACCTGTAAGGTTCATTTCAGGGAACACAACAAAATCACAGTTCTGCTGTGCCGCATCAGAAATATTTTTGACCGTCAGGGCAAGATTGTTCGCAAACCGCTTCACAGGGCAGTTCTGGATGATCAGGGTCACACGGATGTTTTGCATAATCACCCACAACAAATCAGGGCTAAAATGGACGCCGCAGGCGCCTCATTCTCTTGTTTCTTGCCTCTTGTCTCGAGTTTCATGAACAGGTCAGACTTTAAAATTAGCTGCTATTTTAAATACATGGGTGGCCGGCAGATTAAGAATCTCGGTCACTCCGGTTTTTTGTGAAATGGTTTCAAGGCGTTCTTTAATTTCTTGAACTGAAGGCGCAATAAACGTAAACCAGATATTGTACTGATGATTCCTTTGATAATTATGTGTAACGCCGCTGAAGGCATTAACGGTTCTAGTGAACAGTTCAATTTTATCAGGTTCCACCCGGGCCGCACACAGGGTGGAATAAAAACCTAAACGGTCGGGACTGAAATTTCCTCCGATTCTGCGGATGATCATCTCCTGTTTCATTTGCTCTATTCTATCGATGAGCTGGTCTTCACTTAGTCCCAGTTCTTCGGCTAAAACCTTGTAGGGCCTTGGATGAATAGGGAAGTCAGCCTGAATCCGGTTAAGTATGTCTTTGCTTGTCTGGTCTTCTATCATTGGGTGGAAAGCTTCCAAAATTGTAAAAAAAGATAAAGGCCCTGTTTAGTTTTAAACAGGGCCTTTATCAATATTAAGTTAAAAACTTAAACTATTTTTTAACTATACACAACCGGTCGGTTTCGGAAGACCGGCCATCTTGCAGGCGCCTTTACCTGGTCCGGAGGGGAACAGTTCATAGATGTGTTTCAGTTTGAACTTTGTGAGCTTGGAAAGAACACGAACCATGGGGGCAATGCCGTTTTTCTCGTAGTAGTCTTGGAGAACTTTAACAAGCTGCCAGTGTTCTTCAGTCATCTCGTCGATGCCTTCCTGGCTTTTTACATATTCTACCCATTCTTCATTGTACATATTGTAGTCAAGAAGAAATCCGTCTTCATCTATCTCGAATGTTTTTCCATTGAATTCAAGTGTTGCCATTTAATCAATCCTCCTAAAAAAGTTTGTTATACCTGCTCGTTTAACCTAATCTTAAGACAAACCGTCTTCACTATCAAAGTCACTTTTACAATTGGAAGCTTACCTTATCTCAGCATTGTATCCTTGTCAACAAAGAATAGCAGCCGTTCGGTAAAAAAAAATGTATCCGAACCCTGCGTGGTTAATACCATTTGGGGTCAAATTAACCTGTTCAAGTGTAAAAATAAGCCTATTCTTGCACATCAGTTCACTTTCGAATCAATCGCGTATGTAAAAGCTTTAATTAATTCTCATTTTTTAAAAACCATGATATAAAACGTTTCGCTGAATATTGTCAACCTTAGTTGGTATAATAATAACCCCTTTATATACAATACTTGAGAAATAAAAACTATTTTTGCATGACAAAAATTATTACCATATGCGGTCCCACTGGCATCGGAAAAACAGGCTTTGCCATTGCCCTGGCCCAGGAACTGAATGGCGAAATTATTGGTGCAGATTCCATGCAGATCTATAAATATATGAATGTTGGGACTGCCAAACCCGATGAAAGGGAAAGGCGACTTGCCGTGCATCATTTGGTTGACTTTCTTGATCCGGCGGAAAATTTTGATGCAAAAAGTTTTACTGTCCTGGCAGACCAGGCTATTTCCGACATTGCAAAACGGGGTCGGGTGCCTTTGGTCGCCGGCGGGACAGGGCTTTATATCAGGGCCTTACTCCACGGCCTGTTCAGAGGGAAACCGGCTTGCCCGGCAACCCTTGAAAAACTGAATCAGGCTCTTGAGGAAAAGGGGGCACCGGCTCTTCATGAGCAATTGACAAAATGTGATCCAAAGGTTGCAGAAAAGATTCATCCCAATGACGGATTCAGAATTGTAAGGGCGCTTGAAGTGTTTTTAACCACAGGGGTTCCCATTTCCCAGTGCCGGCAGACCCATGATTTCAAGTCAGACCGATACCAAAGCCTTACCTTTGGCCTTCATATGGACCGAAAACTATTATATGACCGGATTAATCAGCGGGTGGATATGATGATGGCCCAGGGTCTGCTTGATGAGGTGAAAAATCTTGTAAATCAGGGGTATTCCCTGGAATTGAAATCCATGCAGTCCATCGGCTACCGGCATATGGGGATGTATATAAAAGGAGACATAAGCCTTGAAGAGGCCGTCCGGTTGCTTAAACGCGATACCCGCAGATATGCCAAGCGCCAGTTTACCTGGTTTAACAAGGAAAAGAATCTGATTTGGATTAATGCCGAAGAGACGCAAAACGCCATTGAAACGGCAAAAGACTTTTTGACATAACCTCCCAGTTTGATAATATTGAATCTTTTTATAAAGAGACGGTTTTAAACAACAAGACCCTAAAATGGTAGCTTTATGACTTACACAACACACATAAAATTTGTAATTTCTGTTTGTATTTTAATTGCGCTTTCTTTTTTTTGCGGATGTTCCAAACATGTCATTCCACTCCCTTCTTTTCCTAAGCCGGTACAAAAAACTGTAGCCCCGCAGGAAACTGTCCCTGAACTTATCAGTCAGGCGAGAATTTTAAGCGAACAAGGCGCTGTTCAGGATGCCCTGGTCATATACAATTATGCCTTTAATCTCACCCAAAAACTTCAGACAGGCCAATATATTTATTTTAAAAAGATTATTCTTGATGAGATTGAAAGACTTTTATCAAAAACAGACCCTGTAGAGATTCGGAAATTTTCAGACATAAAAAATCTTTCTATTCCCCAGGATATTTTAGACTACTGGGAGGGGTACAGATTTGCCCAGCACGAAGATTATGCCAATGCTGCAATGGTCTTGAATGCTTTCCTTGAAAAATATCCCGATCATCCCAGGAACGCGCAGATAAAGGAACTTTTGGCAGGCATGGGCGCCAGATCCTTTGACAAAAAGAAACTAGGCGTTATTCTGCCCTTGTCCGGAAGATATAAACTTTACGGACAAAAGGCCATGAAAGGAATAGAGCTTTCCCTAACCCGGTTATCTGAATTCGGTATCAAGGATTTAAGCATTGTGGTCAAGGACAGTATGTCTGATCCCCAACAGGCTGCCATGTGTGTAGACCAGCTTGGAAAGGAGAAGGTTTTTTCCATTCTGGGTCCTATTTTTGTTTCAAAGCAAGTGGCTGATAAGGCTCAGGCCCTTGGTATTCCAATGATGGCCCTGACTCAGAAAACTGAATTTCCAAAATATGGGGATTATATATTTACAAATTTCATAACCCCTGAAATGCAGGTTCAGGCCTTGGGTGCCTATATCTTTCATGAACTGGGGCTGAGAAGTGCGGCTGTCCTATATCCTGACGATCCGTATGGACACCGATATATGCAGGTGTTTAAGGAGATGGTCGATGGGTTTGGAGGCCAATTAACCGCAGTCCAGGCATATGACGGCAGTAAAACTGATTTTTCAGATTCCATCAAAAACTTGATCCGGAACACTGGGTTAACTCCCCAGGCATTGTTTATTCCCGATTCGGTGTCCAGAATAAATCTGATACTCCCCCAGCTTGTCTACCATGACGCCCGGGGCTTTACCCTGTTGGGGACCAACCTGTGGCATGAGGACAGCCTTTTAAAAGAGACCCGAAGGTATAATAGAAATACCGTCATCTGCGACGGATATTTTTCCGGCAGCGCCAATCCTGAAAGCGCATGGTTTGATAAGGCATTCAAGGAGTTATATCAGGAATCCCCGGGCTTCCTTGAGGCCATTGCCTATGATACGGCCCAAATTCTGTTCAGGGCAGCCAATGCCGACGACGTTAATTCAGGGAAACAACTTAAGGAAGTTTTACAAGGGAATTTTGTTTTTGACGGGGCCACCGGCCGCACGCAATTTGACGAGACCGGCACCCCGCAAAAGGAGTTGTTTCTGATTACCGTGAAGGATGATCAGTTTGTCGAAATCAACCGTTAAACAGCAAATTCTGGCCTGTGGATTCAAGAACCGACTGCCATAGCTTGCCTGACGGATCGATCTTTTTGCGCTGTCCGGCTGAGGCATCCATGGGTATATGCACATAATTATTATTCCAGAAGCTGATAAGCAGATTGGTTTTTCCGGCCATGCCCGCATGTACGGCATCCCTTGCCAGAAGTCCGCAGAACACCGAGTCATTGGCATTGGCCGGCAGACTGCGGATGATGTAGGATGGATCAATGTACTTCAAAGAGATTGGGATGTTTTTGGATTTAAAATAGGTGCTGATTTCTGTCTTTAAAAATAGACCGATATCCTTGAGCTTTAGATTTCCCGAGGCATCATGCTCAATATCCTTGTCATCAAAAAAATTTTGGCCGGCCCCTTCGGCGACAATGATCACTGCATGCCTTCTTAGGGCCAGGCGCCGCTCCAGAGCAGCCAAAAGCCCGTTTTTCCCATGCAGCAGTATCTCCTCTTCGGGAATAAGCACAAAATTGGCGTCAGGTTGGGCAAGGGCTGCCGTGGCGGCCAGAAATCCCGCATGCCTGCCCATGAGCTTGATCAGGCCGATGCCGTTGGGATAGGCTTCGGCTTCGTTATGGGCTCCCTTGATTGCCAGGGTGGCCACGTCTACGGCTGAATCAAAGCCAAAGGAACGGGAAACCAGGAAGATATCATTATCAATGGTTTTTGGAATGCCAACCACGGAAATCTTCAATCCGCGGTTTAAAATTTCATCTCCAATGCCCTTGGAGGCCATTAATGTCCCGTCGCCTCCCACCATGAAAAGCAGCCCCACCCCTATACGTTCCAGACAGTCCACAATTTCCCCGATATCCTGTCCCCCCCGCGAAGAGCCCAGCATTGACCCACCGGTATTCTGGATGCCTGATACCCGTTCAGGATTAAGTTCAATCAGGTCATGGCCGTATTTAGGGATAAATCCCTGTAGCCCGTGGCGAATACCATAAATAGTTTTGACGCCATACACATGGTACAATTCAAGCACCAGCGACCGGATAATGTCGTTCAGTCCAGGACACAGCCCCCCGCAGGTGACCACCGCGCACTTAAGTTTGCTGGGGTCAAAGTAAATTTTTTCCCGGGGGCCGGCCTGTTCAAAACTCAGCAGACTGTCTTTGTTTTCTCCGGCAATACGGTCAACCCTGACATCAACGCTGATCCTGTACTCATCTTTCATGAACCGGGTTTTACCATCACGGGCCACCCCCTGGGAAGTTAGTGGGGATGGAATCCGGGCAGGACCTAAAACGGAAATAGTGGTGTTGATGTTCATATTTTTCATTGATTGCCTCCATTAAATTTAAAGGTTCCCTTTCCCAGGATATCGTGGAGATGCAACAATCCTTTAAGACAGCCTTTCTCCCCAAGGATAGGCAAAACCGTAATTTCATATTTTTCCATTAGATTAAGGGCATCATACAGATAAGAATCGGGGGATAGATGCCTTGGGGAGCGGGTCATCACTTCGTCCACAAGCAGGGTATCGGCTGTGCCGCCCCCTTTTGCAAGCCAGTGCCGGACATCTCCGTCAGTAAGTATTCCCATAAGTTTGTCACCCGAATCAAGTATAACAACAGCACCCAGGCGATGAATATCCATGCAGGCAAGGGCCTGGGCCATGGTGGCACCTGTTCGCACAAAAGGCACGCCTGATTTTTCAAGCATCAGTTCGCTAACCTTACCTGACAGACGCTGTCCCAGTGCACCGCCGGGATGGGAACGCATGAAATCGGCCTTTTTAAAATTTTTCTTTTTTATCAGGGCAACAGCCAGGGCATCCCCCATGGCTAGCTGGGCCGTGGTTGAACAGGTCGGCGCCATATTTAAAGGGCAGGCCTCTTTTTTTACGCCGGTGTTTATGATCATGTCGCAGAATCCAGCCATGGTGGATTCAGGCTTTCCCGTAAAGCCTGCAATCCTGCAGCCTACCTCCCGGATCACCGGCAAAAGCTGGTTGAGTTCCCCGGTTTCACCGGAATTTGAGATGGCAATGAATATATCATCACGACCCACCATGCCAAGGTCGCCGTGAACCGCCTCAACCGGATGAAGGAACATGGCATTGGTTCCTGTGCTGCTTAAGGTGGCGGCAATTTTTCTTCCGATTAAGCCGGATTTTCCGATTCCAGAAATAATTACCCGCCCTTTTGCATTGCAGATTGCATTGACAAGGGTTTGAAAATCCATATTTAATTTTTCAATAAGGTCCAGAAGCGACTGGGCTTCGATTTTAAGAACTTCAACAGCATCGTCTATGATCATTGGTTTTCCCGGATTACTATTGTTTTTGACTGGAATGTTTAAGGTTATGGCGTATTACGTTTTCATGTTATACATCAGAAAAGACCTGCCCACAAGGGACAGAACCCTAATATGCCGTCGAACAAATATGTGTTTAAAAAGAATTGGTTGACAATTGAAGGAGCATTATGATAGTTGGTTACGGTTTATTTTTCCCGGTTTATATAAAAATCGGTTTTGTTTTGAATATTAAATACTAATGTCAAATGATATAAAAATAAGAACAGGAAGACGATTATGATTTGTACAACTGTTAGAGAAGGTCAGGAGTGTGTTTTCATGACCGCCAAAGGCTGCAGCTATAACGAAGGTTACTGCCTTCCGATTGTTGATGAATGTAAGGGATGCCAGAAAAGTGCCGAGTTTCCCACCGGCGTTTACTGTACTGCCGCACCTGATCCGTCCCTGAAATGGAAAAACGGAACCTGCAACATGGCCACCCATGTTAAAACCGCTACCGAAACCAAAAAACAGAAACTTAACCCCATCAAGGCATCCAAACGAAGATAGCACAGCCGATTCAATGTACGTAAAAACTCTGCAGTTTTCCTTGGACTTCCTTGAGGTCTGGCTGCAGGGTTTTTTCTTTTTTTAGGTGCCACATTCATCTTAATTGAATTTGGATAATACTTTAATATACAGGTTAAATCATGAATCCCATTGCCCAGGAATTGAATAACACCATTAAGCAAGGCGCCCCCCATGTATATGAAATGCTCTCTAACATGGGAAAAAAACTATTTTTCCCAAAAGGTATTTTAACCCAGAGCGCTGAGGCAAAGGAAAAAGCAAACAAGGTCAACGCCACCATCGGTATCGCAAGGCAGGGAAGCTGCGTTCTAAGTCTTACTTGCGTGACCAAATACATCACAGAAATTGAACCGGATGATTACCTGCCCTATGCTTCCTCATTCGGGTTACCGGCACTGCGAAATAAATGGCTTAAGGAGATGTATGTTAAAAATCCTTCACTTGAGGGAACTGTCGTCAGTCTGCCCATAGTCACATCCGGCATTACCCACGGTGTTTCCATATTCTCGGACATGTGGGTAGATGCCGATGATGTTATTGTTATGCCCGACATGTTATGGGGCAACTATAACATGATCTTCTGTGTCCGCAATAGTGCCCGGTTTGTTACATATAAATCCTATGACGATGCATTGACCCGTTTTAATCTGGATGATTTTGAGCGTGTGATCAGGGAACAGGCTGCACTTAATGACAAGATTATTACCATGCTGAATTTCCCTCACAACCCAACCGGGTATGCCCTGAACGAGAAGGAGGCTGATCGTGTTGCAGAAATTCTCATTGATGTGGCACAAAAGGGTACCAATGTGGTGGCAGCCTGTGATGACGCCTATTTTGGACTGTTTTTCGAACAGGAGACCTTTAAACAGTCCTTGTTTGCCAAAATTGCCGGTAAAACGAATCGGCTTCTGGCTGTTAAGCTCGACGGGCCGACCAAGGAAGATTATGTAATGGGATTCAGAACCGGGTTTACCACTTACGGGGTTGCCGCAGACACCAACCTTGAAGGGGTTTATGAGGCTTTAGAAAAAAAGACCGCCGGATGCATCCGGGGCAATATCTCAAACTGTTCGCATTTAAGTCAGACCATTCTCATCAAATCGATGGAAGATGAAAATTATAAGAATCTCAAACAGGAGAAATTTAACCTGCTCAAATCCCGGGCTATGGCCATCAAAGAGGTGCTGAAAGATCCCAAATACGCAGACGGATTCGATGTTTATCCGTTTAATTCAGGATATTTCCTGTGCATTCGTGTTAAGGGTGTGAATGCAGAAGCGTTAAGGCTTCATCTGCTTGACAACTATGGCACCGGTCTGATCTCCATTGGAGAAGACAATCTTCGGGTGGCGTTTTCATGCCTCGAGGAAAAGGATGTGAAAACTTTATTTGACATTGTTCTTTCAGGGATTAATGATCTGAGAACGTAAAACCGTTTTAAATGAATTTAAGCAGAAAAAAAGATGTTGATGTTAAGTATGCCGGAAAATGGGTGTTCTATTTTGTTCTGATAGGCGTCATGTCAGGCCTTGGGGTGATTCTGTTCCATTATCTGTGCGGCCTTGGTATGCACTATTTCATGGATATGATGGCCGGATATCGGCCGGAAGGCTCCGCCGGTGAACATCTGCTGCTGCCCCACACCGATACACCGTTCAACAAGTGGGTGCTGTTATTTTTACCTGCGTTGGGCGGCATTATCCGGGCACGGATTCCAATTATCAAAACCATTGCCTCCACCATCACACTGACCACGGGCGGCTCAGGGCGCAGGGAAGGCCCCATTGCCCAGATCGGGGGGGATTCGGTTCTTTCCTGGCCACCAGGTTCAACTTGTCCGAACGGGAACGGTGCATCATGATGGCCGCGGGCATCGGTGCCGGTCTGGGAAGTATATTCAGAGCGCCCCTGGCAGGCGCTCTTTTTGCCGCAGAAGTGCTCTACCGTGATCCTGATTTTGAGTCTCCGGCCTTTAAATTTTAAAACCCGCTGCAACTTGGTCCCTACCTTGCCCTTGCCGTGGTTCTGGTCCTCACCGGCATTTTATTATATATTAAGGTGTTCTACGGGACCAGAAAACTGTTCCGGAAGCTGAAAATTCCAAACCATATCAAGCCTGCAATCGGCGGGCTTATGACCGGAATTATCGGTTTTTTTTCTGCCCTATACCCTGGCCTTCGGATACGGCATGGCCCAGGAGGCCATTTTTAACCAGTTGACCATCCCAGTGCTTTTAGGACTGGCCCTGGGGAAAATTTTTACCACCTCTTTTTCCATTGGTTCCGGCGGATCAGGCGGTGTCTTCGGACCTTCGGTTGTCATCGGCGGTGCCATGGGCGGGGCAGTCGGGCAGTTTTTTCATATATTGCTGCCCGCGGTCGTAACCCAGCCGGGCGCCTTTGTCATCGTTGGTATGGCAGGTTTTTTCACGGCTGTGTCCAACACCCCAATATCCACCATTATATTCGTCAGTGAGATGACCAATTCCTATCACCTTCTGCTGCCAAGTCTTCTGGTCTGCTCGGTGTGTTATCTTTTGGCCACAAAATGGTCGATTTATGAAAATCAGGTAAAATCGTGGGTTGACTCGCCGCTCCATGCCGGAGAATTCATGATAGATATTCTTCAGACCATCAAAGTCGAAAAACTCAAATATTTGATCAAAAACGTCAGATGCCTGAATCAGGACATGCCTTTCAGCCAGTTTAAACAAGTATTAAACTTACAAAGAAAAACATTGATGCGCTGCCTGTGGTGGATGAGAAAGATCCGGGTAAATTTATCGGCATGCTTTACCGCCGTGACATCATTGCCTACTATAACCTTCATGTGGCCAGGATCCGGGAATCCCAAACACTGGGTCGTTGTCAATAGTTTACCTGATGTAGAAACAGCCCCCGTGCCGGAGCAGTCGCCCCGGCACGGGGGCGTTCACATGAACAAAGAATCTGGTTGAACGTTTCCGGATTGATCCGTCCCGTGCCGGCATCTTTGAGGGTACCCACTATATTTCTGACCATGTTTTTTAAAAATCCTGTGGCACAGATACAAAATTCCAGCCGATCGTAAGGCTTGTTTGCCCAGCTTGCACTGAAAACCGTTCTTACAGTGGAAGATCTGGGGCTGCCGGTATTTTCAAAGGCTTTAAAATCGTGTTCGCCCACAAGGCATTCACAGCACTGATTCATAATATCAATATCCAAGTACGGTTTGACATGCCACAGATAATCCCGACCAATGGCAGCGGGAATTTCTCTGTTTAATATGTAATAGCGGTACTCTTTGGAACGAACATGGTACTGGGCATGGAAATCAGGCGCTGCAAGCCGGCAGTCATGGATCACGATGGGCGCGGACATAAGGCTGTTCATCCCTTTTTGAATGATATCAGGGTCAAGACGGGTATTTGCATGGAAATGGGCCACCTGGGCCCGGGCATGAACGCCTGCGTCCGTACGTCCGGAACCATGAATCTTAATGTCCTGGTTTAGAATCATGGATGCTATACGTTCAAGTTCCCCCTGGATGGTGGGTTTATCAGTCTGGCGCTGCCACCCGAAAAAATCGGTACCATCATAGGCCACTATAATTTTGAAATTTTTTGTCGGGTTATCCGGACTTTCAACTGTCTTAGGCATCATGCAGTATGGCCTTTTTTTAAAAAAAAGAGACAAGCATCCAGAAAATTATCTTCAGATAGTTTCATATTTTTCTTCTCATATTCTCGATATTTGGACATACAAATAATCTGCCCAATCATGTTTGTCAATTCGAACCCATGGCTCTCCAGAAATTTCAACTTTGGTAAAATTAGGGACGAATATATTTTTTCTTGAAAATTACAGGGCGTTGGTTTACAGTCTCTGATGACAGACCGACCGGTCTCCCTTGTGTTTTTGTTGAGGAAATAATATGCAGCTTAAAGATAAAATTATATTTGAGGCATTACGTCAGTTTTCAACCAAAGGGTTCATGGCCACATCAACGGCAAACATTATAAATGCAGTGGGGACATCCAAAGGGGGGCTTTATAATCATTTCAAAAACAAAGAGCAATTGTTTTTAGAAGTACTCCGCCAGGCCCGTAAAATTTGGCGGGAACGAAATTTGGCCGGTGTGGAAACCATTGAACGGCCTGTGGATAAAATTAAACATATTCTGACCAACTATAAAGACCATTACCTGGCTGACAGCGCTAATTTCCCGGGCGGATGCATTTTCATCAATCTGACCGTGGAACTCAGTGACCAATGCCCTCATCTGGCCGCCGAGGTGAGTGACGGCTTTGGCAGGTTTAAATCCATGCTCAGGCGTTTCCTTGAACAGGAACGGTTGGCCGGAGCGCTGAAAGAGAGTGTGGATATTGATGGGGCGGTTGAGGTTGTGTTTTCCGGGTTGTTAGGCGCCTGTGTCATGTATACCGCGGACAAGTCCAAACCAAATTTGGATCGGGCCATGGGGGCCCTTGCCGCATACCTTGATAATCTATGCATAACATAAAATGCCCCATGGGCAGTTATTATTAAGAGCCTTCGATGAGAAGGCCATAAAGGAGATCTATGATGATGGAAAAATCATTCAAGGCCATGGTGGTTTCGGAAGCAGGGAATAAACAATATCGCCGTGAAATCGTTCAGCGCCAGATAAGGGATCTGCCTGAAGGGAATGTGCTTGCTAAAGTTTATTATTCTTCACTGAACTATAAGGATGCGCTTTCGGCCAGTGGAAATAAGGGCGTTACCAGGAAATACCCCCATACACCCGGAATTGATGCCGCAGGTATAGTGGAGGAAAGTACGGATTCCGCCTTTAAAATCGGTGACCAGGTCATTGTCACCAGTTATGATCTCGGGATGAATACGGCCGGGGGGTTTGGGCAGTATATACGTGTTCCGGCCGGATGGGTGGTCCCTCTACCCGATGGCCTGAGTCTGCGGCAGGCCATGTGCTACGGCACGGCCGGATTTACAGCCGCCTTGTCCATACTGCAACTGGTTAACCATGGCGTGCTGCCGGAGCATGGTGAAATTTTGGTGTCCGGTGCCACCGGCGGTGTCGGCAGCATTGCCGTATCGATTTTGGCCAAACAGGGCTATACCGTGGCTGCCGTTAACGGCAGAACAGACCGGTCCGATTACCTGAAATCCATTGGCGCCCAGCGTATCATCGCCATTGAGGATGCCGTGGATACCAGCGGCCGACCAATGCTTTCCCAACGTTGGGCCGGAGGCATCGATGCTGTGGGCGGTGATATCCTGGCCACGACCATTAAATCCATGAACGCCAACGGCGTGGTGACCACCTGCGGAAACGTTGCCTCTCCGGAGCTGCCCATCAATGTTTACCCCTTTATTCTCCGTGGTGTCACTTTGGTGGGGATTGATTCACAGAATTGCCCCATGGCGGTTCGGCGAAATGCCTGGGACAAGCTTTCAAAGGAATGGCAAATTACTCAAATGGAAACGATTGTAGAAGAGATTACGCTCAATGAGCTGGACCAGCGGATTGACAAAATGCTCACAGGCGGCAATAAGGGGCGCGTGATTGTGCATATGCAGTCTTAACGGTAAAACCAAACCACGCCGGGTCACGGATCAAGGCCGATGACCCGGGGTTCTTGATTTGCAGTCCCCTTTTTTAATGATGAAATGGCAATAATCCCTTCAATGATTTTCTGAATGTTTGACAACCACCACATTGTGGCATAACTTAACTGGTAAGCTTAATTATTTTGTGGAAAGAACATATGGAAAGCAATGAATTTAAAATATTCAGATCTCGTTTAGGGCGTACCCAGAAAGAGATGGCCCAGCTTTTGGGTGTATCCATTAAAGCAATACACAGCTATGAGCAGGGATGGCGCAAAATCCCGGGCCATGTGGAGCGGCATGTCTATTTCCTGGTCTCCCGTATCTTGCAGCGGACCGGTGAGAAAAAAAAGTGCTGGGACCTTTTGAATTGCCCGGAAGAGCATATGACCCGGTGCCCAGCCTATGAATTTCAATCCGGGGATATGTGCTGGTTTATCAACGGTACCCGGTGCGAGGGTAAACCCCACGATTCCTGGGATAAGAAAATGGAAACGTGCCGAAATTGTGATGTGTTCGTGGCGTTGTTTGATGAGATGCATGGGAGGTAAAAAAAATGAGTTTGCCAAATAAAAAAGAAAATCTGTGTCGATGTGTGGGCACACAGACCCGGAATGTTCAAAGAACTGCCCTTCCCGGAGTCATTGACCGGATCATCAATACATTGGATGATCCGGAATGCTTTGCCCACATTGGTGATGAACCCATCCATTTTTCCACCTCGGTCAGGGATATGATTGAAAAATTGAGAAATATTTTGTTTCCCGGATATTTTTCAAAGGAAAAAGTGGACAGTGTTAACCAGACCTACCATGTGGGCCGGGAAATCACACGGCTTTACGACATCCTCTCCAGTCAGATCATCCATGTGCTTCGCCATGACTGTCTAAGATTTGACAGGGTCTGTTCGGAGTGTGAACGCCGGGGCAATGAGGCTGCGTTCACGGTGATCGAACAGATTCCGGCTCTGCGAAAGATACTGGCCGCCGATGTCAGGGCCGCCTATGACGGTGATCCGGCCGCTAAAAGCTACGATGAAATTATTTTTTCATATCCGGGGCTGTATGCCATTACGGTTTACCGGGTCGCCAAGATCCTTCATCAACTTGATATTCCCCAGTTGCCCAGGATTATGTCGGAATTGGCCCACAGCCTGACCGGTATTGATATTCACCCGGGTGCCACCATTGGTGAGCGTTTTGTCATTGACCACGGCACCGGCGTTGTCATCGGGGAAACATCTGTGATCGGTGAAAATGTGCGTATTTACCAGAATGTCACCATCGGTGCGTTGTCCCTGCCCAGGGATGCCGGAGAAAAGTTGCGCTGGGCCAAGCGGCACCCCACCATTGAAGATGATGTAATTATCTACTCCGGGGCCACCGTGCTCGGTGGCGACACCATTATCGGAGCACGATCCGTTGTGGGTGGAAACGTATGGATCACACACTCTGTTCCGGCAGATACCAAAATTTTTATGGAAGAGCCCCGCCTGATTATTAAAAACAAGCAAAGAAAGGAGGCGGTAAGTGAAGGCGATTAAGGACATTACCCAGGCTTGTGGTAACACCCCGCTGGTTTATCTAGAAACACACTCTCGGAAATGCGGGGCACACCTGTTCGCCAAACTGGAGTATTTCAATCCACTTGGCAGCGTTAAGGACCGGATTGGTCTTGCCATGATTGAAGCAGGCCTGAAAAGTGGACAGATCGGACCGGAAACACTGATCGTGGAACCAACTTCAGGGAATACCGGTATTGCTCTGGCGTTTGTGGCCTGTATAAAGGGGCTGAAGCTTGTTTTGACCATGCCGGAAACCATGAGTCTGGAACGCCAAAAATTGTTGCGTCATTTAGGGGCACAACTGATTCTGACCCCGGGACACCTTGGCATGCAGGGTGCCGTGGACAAAGCGACCGAGATGGTAGCAACCCACGAAAATACATATATGCCCGACCAGTTCTCAAATCCTGCCAACCCGGCTGCCCACCGGATCACCACCGGTCCTGAGATCTGGGAGGCAACACAAGGTCGGGTTGATATCTTTGTGGCAGGGGTAGGTACCGGCGGCACCATCAGCGGGGTGACGGAATATATTAAGGGCAAACGCCCGAATCTGATGTCCGTTGCCGTGGAACCGGCTGAGTCTCCGGTTCTCTCCGGAGGGAAAGCCGCCCCCCACGCCATACAGGGGATTGGTGCGGGTTTTGTGCCGGCTAACCTGAACAGGGAGATCGTCGACCATATTTTTCCAGTCAAAGGAGAAGATGCCATCACTGGTGCCAGAATACTTGCCAAATCCTGTGCAATTCTTTGCGGCATCTCATCCGGCGCCAATTTCCATGCGGCCTTTCAGATAGGTCTGCAGCATCCCGGGAAAAACATTGTTTTTATAGTATGTGACACGGGGGAACGTTATATCAGCACGAACCTGTTCGAGCTGTAATTGCTTTAAATTTCCCTGGGGTCGGTCATATTTTCAGGACGCAGCATGTCATCCAGTTGCGCTCGGGTAAGCAGCCCTTTCTTCAAAACCAGGTCATATACACTCCCACCTGTTTTGAGCGCTTCCTTTGCAATGGATGCTGACTGTTCATAACCGATTATCGGAACCAAGGCCGTGACCAATCCGATGCTGGTCTGAACATAATGTTGGCATATATCACGGTTCGCTTCAATGCCCTCAATGCAGCGTGCAACCAGCGTGATACAGCCGTTTTTAAGGATCATCATGCCGTGCAGCAGATCAAAGGCAATGATTGGCTCGGCCATACACAGCTCCAATTCACTCGATTCCGCTGCCATGGATACAACCATATCGTATCCCATGACCTGATAACAGATCTGGTTCATCAATTCCGGGATAACCGGATTTACCTTGCCCGGCATAATGGAAGATCCAGGCTGCATGGGGGGCAGATTAATTTCATTCAGACCACAGCGGGGACCGGAAGAGAGCCAGCGCAGATCATTACAGATTTTTGAAATCTGTACAGCCGCAAGTTTGAGATTGGCAGACATGTGGACAAAAATGCCGGCATTCTGGGTGGCCTCCACCAGGTTCTTGGCCCTTCGCAACTGAAAACCGCTGACCTGGGTAAGCTTCTTAACCACCAGAGTGGCATAACCTGGCGGACTGTTTATGCCTGTACCAATGGCTGTTGCCCCCATGTTAACATCCCGGAATGCCTCGGCTGCCTGTTCGATCGAATTGATGGCGCTGTCAATCATAACCGCATAGGCGCTGAATTCCTGCCCCAGGGTCATGGGAACGGCATCCTGATTTTCAGTGCGTCCCATCTTCAATACGTCTTTAAACGCTTCAGCCTTTCTTTCCAGCGAATTGCGCAGTTTTTCCATTGCGTGGACCAGATTTTTTTTGGCGAGCAGTACCGCCAGTTTTATCGCTGTTGGGTAGATGTCATTGGTGGATTGGGAGCAATTAACATGATCATTGGGATGCAGATATTGATACTCGCCTTTATTATAACCCAAGATTTCCAGACCGCGATTGGCAATCACTTCGTTGGCGTTCATATTGGTGGAGGTGCCGGCACCGCCCTGAAACATGTCAACGGTGAACTGGTCGTGCAGTTTGCCGTACAGAATTTCATCACAGGCCTGGGCTATGGCTTCCATCCTGGCCTGATCAATCCTGCCCAATTCATGATTGGCCATGGCCGCAGCCTTTTTGACCATGGCCAGCGCTTCGATCATGTGTTCAAAATTATTGATATGTATGCCGGAGATGGCAAAATTTTCCATGGCGCGTTGGGTCTGCACGCCATAATATACATCATTGGAAATGTCACGTGTTCCCAGGGAGTCATGTTCCAGGCGAAATCCGCTTGTGACCGTGTCATCAGTTTTCTTGTTTTGAAAAAGTTTATCGTTAAGTATGCGCATGCGTCGATTAATGCTGACTGCAATCCGGGAAACGATCCTGTAAAAAAGATCGGGCTCAGTTTCTCTAAATGCATCAATTTTTTCCCGTGATATCTGCCAGATCTTCACACCGTTTCGGGTAAACGCACCATTGCCGTGGGAATCATCTCCCAGAAAAGCGCTTTCACTGATCATGGATCCCGCAGCCATGGACCCAACTTTGCGTGAAGATCCATGCAGTCCACGCACCAGTTCCACTTCTCCCTCAAGGATAATACCAGCCCATCTTCGGGGCGTTGATTCGTGGAATATCCATTCATTGGACCGATACACCTGCTCCCGGCCTTCGGTGAAAAAATTTGAAAGATCCTTTTCAGTAATACCTGTGGTTTTTGCGGCCAGCTTGATAATATTTTGTTTTATCAACATGAAATTTTCCTACCAATAACTGCGATAAGGAGCATGGGAAATTGGAGAACGTATTTTTTACGTTCCTGAGTAACTCAACAAAATTATGTTACCACAAAGAAGCAAAAAAATAGTCCCGGTATTGATTAATCCGTAAGGGGGTATAATAATATTTTTATCGACTATTGATTTTAACCCGTCTTTCAAAAGAACACAATAACCCAACGTACCAAGGACAAATTTATGAAGCATTACAGAAAAGAGCTCTGGTTTGAAGTGCCCGGTCGCAGGGCATTTATCAATATTACCCCTAAAGTAGGATAGGCCATGAGACTGCTTTTGGTTGAAGATGATGAAAAAATAGCCAGGTTTGTTGAAAAGGGGCTAAAGGCATCCGGGTTTGCCGTGGATGTGGCCGGTACAGGACCGGACGGCCTGGATATGGCGATAGGTGCGGATTTTGATACCCTGATCATCGATATCATGCTGCCGGGTATGGATGGGTTTGCCCTCATAGAAAAATTGCGGGCCAGTGGCAAAAATACACCCATTATCGTACTTAGCGCCCGGGGCAGGGTGGGGGACCGGGTAAAAGGCCTTGAGGCCGGGGCGGATGACTACCTGACTAAACCCTTTTCTTTTTCAGAGTTGCTGGCCAGGGTCCAGGCACTTATCCGCCGGGCCGGAAACAGCACCGAACCCGTCTCCCTGTCGTATGCGGATTTAAGTGTGGATATTGTCAAACGCCAGGTCAGAAGAGGAAATACGTTTATCGAACTGCAGCCCCTGGAATTTTCCCTGCTGGCATATCTGGTGCGCAACCGCGAGCGAGTGGTCTCCAAAACCATGATCATGGAACATGTCTGGAATTATAATTTCGACCCCATGACCAATGTGGTGGAAGCCCGTATCTGCCGATTGCGGGATAAGATAGACAAGGGATATTCAAGCAAGCTTATCCATACGGTCCGGGGGGCCGGTTATGTATTAAAGGCGGAAGATGCCTGAGTTTTTCCGCACCGGTTTTTTCAGGAGCATCGCCTTTCGTCTGACGGTATGGTATGCAGGTGTTTTTTCCATCTCATCCTGTGTGGCGTTTGGCCTGTTCTATTTTCTTGCCACCCAGACCATCATGAACCAGGTGGATCAGGAACTCATGGACAAGGCGGGATATTTTCGTACGGTTATCAGCCGAGGCGGAATTGTTGGGGCCCAGAATCTGGCCGTGATTGAAGCCCAGGCGGCAGGGGAAAAGCAGATTTTTTTCAGGCTGCTCTACCCCACAGGCGAGGTCTTTGCATCTTCTTCCATGTCCTATTGGAAAGATGTTCGAATAGATAAGGACATGGTGGACCGGCTGATGAATTCCCGGATTACGGTGTTTAATACGGTTCACATTGCAGGCCAGGAACAGAAAGCCAGAATGATGTATACCTTTGTGGCTTCCAATGTTATTTTACATACCGGTCTTGCCATGAATGCATATTCCCGGTTTTTATCAGGCTTTAAGAAAATATTTTCCATTTCCATGGGGTTTGTGATTTTATTTTCAGCGGTTTCGGGCATGTTTTTATCCCGGGAGGCCCTCTACGGTGTTGCGGCCATCAGGGCCACAGCGAGTACCATAACAGGATCCAATCTGAATGAACGGGTCCCTGAATCCGGCAGCCGGGACGAGCTTGATCTTCTGGCTGTGACATTTAACCGGATGCTGGACCGGATTTCAGCCCTGGTAAAAAGTATGCGGGAGATGTCCGATAATATTGCCCATGACCTTAAAAGTCCGCTGACTCGGATCCGGGGATTTGCCGAACTGGCGTTGATTCAGGAGACCCCGGGGGATATCGAGTCCTACCGGACCATGGCCGCCAACACCATTGAAGAATCAGACCGTCTGCTGGACATGATCAACACCATGCTGGTGATCTCCCGGGCCGAGGCAGGGGAGGCTGAATTTGAATGCGTACCCGTGGATTTAAGTGCAATGATCCTTGACGCCTGGGATCTGTTTGTCCCCCTGGCTGAAGATAAACAGATTACCTTTACCCAGCAGGTCGAAAAGGCATTGTGGATACAGGGGGATGCCGGAATGCTCCAGCGTGCCTTTGCCAATCTGATTGATAATGCCATCAAATATACCCCTGAAAAAGGCAGTGTTCATTTGACGCTGCAGACCTGGGGCAAAGAGCTGGTTGAAATTCAAATTAAAGATTCAGGGCCCGGTATTGATCCACAAAATCGTGAAAAGATCTTTGAGCGGTTTTTCAGGGAAGAATCTTCCAGGACAACGCCGGGGACAGGGCTTGGTTTAAGTCTTGCCAAAACAATTATAGAACAGCACGCCGGCTCAATTTCAGTGCAACCCGGTGAAGATGGGGGAAGTATCTTTATCGTAATATTACCGCATCGTAATTTTGAGATCATTTAAAAATTATCTTTGTGTTTTATTCTTTGTTTACGTCCATAAAGCGACCTTGTGAAATATATTAATATAATTTTAAAGGAGGTATAAAAAATGAGACCTGTGGATAAAAAAATCAGAAGGATTACTCTATGTCTGATGCTTTTGGGCCTTTGGGCCTTCCCTGCACTGTCAGGTGCGCAACCCCAAATGGTTCCGGTAAATTTTTCACAACTGGCCGAACAGGCCAAACCTGGTGTGGTCAATATCCAGACTGTAAAGACAATCAAGGGGGGCGGCCGGGTCTTTCGGCATTTTTTTGGTTCTCCGTTCGGCAACCAGCCGGGGTTGGAGGATTTTTTCAGTCCCTTTGAGGGGTTGCCGAGGAATCGTACGGAAAGCAGCCTTGGATCAGGCTTTATTATTGATAAGGCAGGATACATTGTGACCAATAATCATGTGATTAAAGATGCGGATCAGATTAAGGTTATCCTTCATAATGACCAGGAATATGATGCCAAGATCATTGGCGCAGACCCTGTAACAGACCTTGCATTGATAAAGATTGATGCCAAGGACCTGAAACCCTTGAAATTCGGATCCTCCAAGAATGCCCAGGTCGGTTCCTGGGTCGTGGCCATCGGTTCTCCCTTTGGTCTTGAGCAGACAGTGACCGCCGGCATCGTTTCAGCCAAGGGCAGGATGATCGGTTCCGGCCCCTATGATGATTTTATCCAGACTGATGCCTCCATTAATCCGGGTAACTCGGGTGGACCACTGCTGAATATGTACGGTGAAGTGGTCGGCATCAACACGGCCATTATCAAATCCGGCCAGGGCATTGGTTTTGCCATTCCTTCGGATCTTGCCACCAGTGTCATTGATCAGCTTAAAGATGGCAAGCGCGTATCCAGGGGATGGTTGGGCGTCTCCATCCAGGATGTAAGCCAAGAGATGAGCGAATATTATAATCTGGATCCGAACCAAGGTGTTTACGTGGCAAAAGCCTATGAGGATCATCCTGCTTATGAGGCCGGCGTTCGTCAGGGTGACGTGATCATCAGTGTTGAGGGTGTAAAAATTAATTCATCCAGGGATCTGACCATGACCATCGCCAATTTAGGGGTAGGTTCCAAGGTCAACATTGAGGTCGTTCGGCAGGGAAAAAATAAAACCTTTACGGTTAAACTGGGTGAACGCCCGGATAGCATAGAAGATTCCGGGTTCGGAGAAGAACTCGATGGCTTTGATGATTTGGGCTTTATGTTTAAGCCTTTGGATAACGATTTAGCCGAGCAACTGGGTTATCCCCCGTCCATCAAAGGGCTTGTGGTAATCCAAATTGATCCGGGTTCCCAGGCAGCATTGTCTGGTGTGATAGCAGGGGATCTGCTTGTGGAAATAAACCATAAAAGAGTTGCCGGTATCAGTGACTATACTGGAATACTGCGGGCGATAAAGAAAGGGCAGACCGCTCATATGCTCTTTAGACGGGGTAACTCCCAGGTATTTGTGGTCCGGTTTGAAAGATAAAGGAGAAGATTAATGTTAACCGTTTACGGGGCAGCATGGTGTCCCCATTGCACACAGACCGTATCTTATCTGGAACAGAAAAAAATTGATTTTACGTATGTTGACATTGAGTCGGCACCAGATGACGTGGTGCAGCAGGTCATTGAAGTTAACGGCGGTGATGACTGGGTGGTCCCCACACTAGAAAATGACGGGAAGTGGCGCCGTGGGAAGGTTTTCAGTCGCCGTGATATCGACAGTGACCTGAAGGCGCTTGGTCTCAAATTAGACTGACGCCGGCGGTTTTTGTTTTTTTGAACCTGAAAATTACCATTTGATAATACTGGTGTAATGTTCAGGTCAGGTTCAGATGTTAAGGTGTTATCCAACGTCGGAAATTTTGCTGTTGCGGCGAATGCGATACGAACCGTTATTGATAAATTATAACCGGCGGAAAATCTCCCTCCTTTTTGCAGAACGGGCTGCCTTTTTCTGGGCAGCCCGTTTTGTTGTACTGATAATTGTTGATTCTGATCATAGACGCCACTGGTGGGATAACCCGTTACAATAAGGTCGATAATTGTCATGAAATAAAACATGAAATAAAAATTGGGGAGTGAAGGCTGTCGGATGGATCAATAAAAAAAGCCACTGTAATAAACAGCGGCATGATTTTTATTTTAATTGGTGGAGCTGAGGGGGATCGAACCCCTGACCTCATGGCTGCCAGCCATGCGCTCTCCCAGCTGAGCTACAGCCCCACAAAAGAGTGGTAGATGTATAATCGAAAATGCATGGCGTGTCAATACAAAAAAAAGTTTTTTAGTCGTGTTTGAACGAAAAGTCACCCATCTGGGGCGTTGCACAAAAATTTCCAATCCTCACATACGTTAGTATGCTCCGGTTGAAAATTTTTCTGCGCCTTGCATCTGGGCAACTTTTGGCCCAAACACGGGTTTTAGATCAGGCATGAAGTAGATTAAGATTGAAGGCTTAGAATATTTATTGACACAAGTTAGAGCAAAACGATATTATTCCATGCTTTTAAATTAACTAAACAGGGTCAAGGAGCTAAATAGGAATGCTGCGTTATCTTCGGGAAAATACGGGAAATTGGATCATAAAGTTTTTTTTGGGCATCATTGTTATTGTGTTTGTTTTTTTAGGTGTCGGCAGTATGAACGCCGACAAGCACAATAAGGTGGCCACGGTGAATGATCAGGTCATTACTTTTTCTGAATACCGGGATGCCTATCAGCACATGATCCAGCGTCTACAGCAGCAGTTCGGTACCTCTTTGGATGACGAGTTGATAAAGTCGCTGAATATTAAGCAGCATGCAGTGAACAGTCTGATTGATCAAAAGGTTCTGGAAATTGAGGCCCAAAAGTTGAAAATTGTTGTGTCTGACCAAGAGCTTAAACAGGATCTGCTGTCAGTTAAGGCATTCCAAAAAGACGGTGTCTTTAATATAGATCTGTACAGGCGGGTGCTTGGACAAAATTCCATGACTCCCGAAACCTTTGAAGCGAGTCAGCGCAACACAATCAGGAATGCCAAACTCCAGCGCATGGTGATCAATGGCATAACCGTGGGAGATCAGGAAGCCCAGGCCTGGTATTCATTTAACAATGCAAAAGCCAGTATTGATTATATTATGATTGATCCGGGCACATTTTCTGATGTTTTTGCCGACGAAGCGCAGATTCGTTCCCAGTATGACAATCATCACGATCTTTACATGTCTGAGCCTAAACGCAAAGTTGCATTCCTGGTGTTTGCGCCGGGGGATTTTGAGGCTCAGGTTAAGATTGATGAAATTTCTATCCGGGATTTTTATAATCAAAACCCGACACGGTTTACCACTCCGGAGCAGGTTGAAGCCAGTCATATCCTTATAAAGGTTGACGAAAACGCCGATGAACAGGCCGTGGCCAAGGCCAAAGAAGAGGCTTTGAGCGTTTATGAGAAAGCAGTCAAGGGGGTAGATTTTTTAGAACTGGCCAAAGCCTATTCTCAGGGGCCGTCTGCCGCCAGTGGTGGCTACCTGGGCCGGTTCGGCAGAACCAGTATGGTAAAACCCTTTTCTGATGCCGCGTTTGCCATGAAAGCAGGCGATATCTCACAGCCTGTAAGAACCGGTTTCGGCTGGCATATTATTAATGTGACAGATAGAACACCTGAAGCCGTGACGCCTTTTGAGACCGCCAAAGTAGAGATTCAAAAGGAACTGGCTGCAAGCCGGCTTCAGGATCTGGCATATAATAAGGCTGAGGATGCTTATGATGCCGTGCTTGATGGTGATTCCTTTGAACAGGTTGTCCTGCTTGCAGGTAAACAGCCTGTAAACACACCTGCTTTTGCTGCCATGGGAACGGAACTTAAGGGTATGGGTATTTCGGATCCCGGTCAGTTTGCCGCCGCAGCCTTTTCCCTGGCTGATAATGAGATCAGTGAAATCAAGAAAATCGGAAACAATTATTACCTGATGCATGTGCTTGAAAAGATAGACCCGGAGTTGCTTGTCTATGAAGATGTAAAAAATGAAATTGCCGTTACATTAACTGCCGATCTGAAAAAACAGGCAGCTAAGAAAGCCGCTGAGTCAATGCTTCAAAAAGCAGGCAAGGATGTCGATGCCGTAAGTCTTGAAAAAATTGCCGCTGATAACCATTTTAAGGTCCAAGCCAGTAAGATGTTCACACGCACTGAAGATATTCCCGGTATTGCCGGATCTGTGGCCCTTGCACAAGCCGCTTTTACTCTTGATGAAAAAAATCCTGTTTATAAACAAGTTGTTGAAGTGTCAGGCAAATTCTATATTATCGGCCTTAAGGAAAAACAGGTGCCTGAGGCAACTGCCATTGCCGATAATCTTGATACGGTTAAGCTGCAACTTGAAACCCGAAAACAGCAGGCGTATTATTCTCAATGGCTGGCGGCCCGGAAAGAGAAAGCTGAAATACGGATAAATACAGATATTATCAATTAATTAATATTGAAATAGAGATCTATCCTACATTTCGCTCTTTAATTCATAACTATCTGAATTTATTAATAGAGGAGTTAAAGTTGAGTGAAAATACACAATTTTATTTCTCATAAATTAGGATACTTACAGAGACAAGCGAAATGTAGGATCTATAGATATTAATCTGGTACTTTATGCCGATAAATGGCGATTCAAGATTTATTTTGATTCGAAAGCGATTTTAATGGTTCCGATACATTGTTTTTTAGATAATAGTCCAGATCAAACAGCTGTTTGAATGTAAGATCGGTAAATTTGATGTGGCGCTTTCTGACTTTCATTGAACTGAATGACGGCGTATTCGTTATTTCATAGTCGGCAACCGTCTGAAAGGGAAGATCGCCAACATAATATCCCATGCTGCTTAGGAAAATAGACTCTTCATTTCTATTCACAGGTTCTTCTGATTTGTTTTCTGTGTTGATATATTTGAAACACAGTCCGCCCATACTGATGTCGATGATTTGACCAATCTTGTTGGAATTGGGACTGATGGCTGCATAGGCACCTTCCACCGCTTTATACCGTTTGTGTTTTCTACGCTCAATGGTTCTTTTTCTGCCAACCATAAGTAAATCCTTAACTTTCTGTGTTAAAAATCTTCTTTTTTGCATTAAGCTATATAAGCAATATTTATACCCTCAATTTTTTTTTATGGTTTTATTCAATGGACTAAGTCCTAAACGACGAACATCGCGAATAAATAAAAAAATTCCCGTCTCGTTTTTTATTGGGGTCAATTTAAAGTTTTTCCGCTATTATGAAATTTATTTGGCAACAATTGTGTAAATAAAGTGTTAAATTGAGAAAAAAAATTCTGTGACCGTGGGCTTTGTATTTCTTCAGGGCTCTGTTTGAAATATCCGACATACAGTCTGACACACACTGTAATCAAACCCTCTATAACGCAAATAGTTCATTATTTTTTTTCTGCATTCCGATTCATCCAGACTGTTCCAGGCCTGCTTTTTAGTTTCAACGGCTTTTAATGCCAATTCCTCGTCTTTGTATACAGATAGGAGTTCTTCAGCAAGTGCCGGATCGATGCCTTTTTTGCGCAGCTCAAATCCAAGGGCAAATACGGATTTGGGTTTGTAACGGATTCGGCTTTCGATAAACCCGCGTGCAAATGCTCTGTCGTCAAGGTAATTAAAGTTTGACAACTGCACAATAACCTGATCAATAATATTGCCGTCATATCCTTTATCAGTCAGATAATTTTTCATCTGCCGGATTGTTTTAGGGCTTTTTGACAGATACCCCAAGGCCTTTTGGTATGCTTTTTCAACAGTCATTTTCTATATTCTCTCAGGGCTATTTTTCATTTCCTTTCGCTCCTTCAACTATGCGACCAGGGCTTTTGACCAGATCCTCCAACAGGTTGAGCAAGCCTTTTCCCACTGCGGAAGGATGAAGGAGAACCACAGTGGGATCTGATATCTTACCATAGGCTCTGGCCGGGAAAGAGACAAGTCGGCCGTTAAGAATCGCATTTACAACCGGAATGTATTTAATGATGGTATCGATGGTTTTAAACGGGGCCACCAAAAAGGTGATATCCAGGGCATCATTTAGCGGATCTGCCCATCCTTCGGCAATGATGCCCATATTGTCTGCATCAATGACGGCATTTTTTATATGCACCACACTTTCTTTTACGTCTGCATCGGCAGTAAATGTCTTAAATCCGAACCCCTGTTGCTGCAGGTCCGTTTCTCCTATAATATTGACAAGTGATAAGAGCCTGGAAAGCACCGTGGCTTTGAATATACGGCCGGACTGGGCCTTAAAATTAAGATGCCCGTTCTGTTTGGATTTCACCATGTCAAAGGTCTGTGCCGAGCCGACAAGTTCCCCTTCAAGTGTATAACTTCCTTTAATAACACTTTGAGTGCCTGTCAGGCATCCGATTGAAAGCGACACCTCCTTTGCCTGTTTCGTATTGAAAAACGTGTGAGTCAACACCCCTCGCCTGTCACCGGCAGGATTGATGGTTATTTTGCTTGAAAGATCAAGGCCGCAAAGAAGTGCATGGGTAATATCGATATCCGTGGACGATTGATGAATTGTCACCTTTGCCTGAACTCCCTGGTATACACGGTGGTCATAGTTCAATGTGTTGACGTTGATAAAAATCCGGTTTTGTTTTACCAGGGGGCGGGCGGATGCAGATGTTTTCTGCGGGGGCAAAAAGGAATCAAGATCAAGCGTGTCTGCAGTTATGGTGATGTCGCCTGTTTTATCCGTTGAAACCGTCAATGCATTGTCACCGGTTGCCTCCTGAAGTTTCCGGTAAAGATACGAATCAGGGTGAAGCATGTTTTCCAGGGTTGGTTTATCCAGTTGCCCGTAAAAAACAATCCTGGGCATGTCCGGCTGGTTGTAAAAGGTTAGATCGGCATGGGTTCGCTTCCCATCCTCTATCTGCAGCTTTGACAGGGTCATTTTGTCCACGGCAGGACCGTCTGCCATGAAGGATACCGTTGCACCCGAGATCATGCGTAACTTTCCCTGAAACAGACAGGCATTTGCTTGCCTCACAAATTGTGCCTGGGTCAGTGTCAGGGGGAGGATAATACTTTGGGTATATTCGGGTGAAATGTTATTTTCAAGCCAGGAGAGGTCTTTAATGGTACAGGCAATTTCGGACACGGTTATCGTTGAAGGGGTTGCGTTGAATGTGCAGAATAGGTCGGACAGCCCTTGGGTTTTGTCTGAAAATATAACAGCCCCTTTATTGATCTGGCCTGTCATGTGGACCTGCCACAGGTTTGGGGAGAACATGGGGCCTTCAAGCCTAAAGTCATTAATGTCCATGATTCCGGAAAAATCTTTAACCGGGACCGGCTTTTTCCTTCCCCCGGGGAAAAGCTCAACCAGAGGTGCCACCTGTTCCAGAATAATATTTGCGGCCATATTTTTGATGTTCATGGGTACGGAACCGCTGATATCAATATCGGCATTAAGACTTGATATCCTGCTGCTGCCCAAGGCCCCTGACAAATTATTCAGAACAACCTTGCTTTTGTCCAAAAGAAAGTCGCCGCCGTCGATGCGGAGAGGCAGGGGCAGGCGCTGGTAGTTTCCGATTGCCTCAATGTTTTTTGCTGTTACTTTAACATCTATCTCTTTGTGGGCTTGGGTTTGATTCAGTTCGAGAACCGCATCTGCCCGGCCGGTCAACCCGGATATTTTTGACATTTCCCGGGCAAGTACAGTGCTCGGCAATATGGAGATAAGGGCTTGGGGAACTTCGGCTAAATCAACCTTCAGGGGGAATCTGCCCGAAAATGGAACTGCGTGGTGATGAATCAGATTGATATCAAGGGCACCACCGGTGACAATGGTTTTTCCCACACGGCCGCCTTTAGGGTATATGCTCAGCATGCCGTCTTTCATATCTGCACAACCCGAGGCGTTGTCAACAATGACAGGAACATGGGGGATTTTAACGGTAGTGGCCTCAGCGCAGCCGGTTATAAAAAGGTTTTTTGCGTTGAACAGATGACGTATGTCTTTGCTTTTAAACCCCACCGTAATTTTTTGGGCGGTTCCGGATCTGAGTATGTCAAACAGGATTTGAGGCGTCTTAATTCCGCTGAGAAGTGGCAGGCACACCTCTCTTGTCTGGGTGATATCAATCTGTTCTCCGGTAAATTCAATACTTGATGCTTCTTGTCCGTAAGAAAGTGATAGATCTATTCCAACGCGTCCTTTGGGATAAAGAAGCTCCAAAGGTGCAAGATGTGCGCTTACCCGCTCTTTTGACAGGGCAAATTCAAGGTCGAACTTCCTTGCTTCGGCACGGTGATCCTTGGGTGCTTTAAGATTGGCCTGAAGAGATGTGATTCTCAGGTTGCCTGCAAGAATGTTGTCTGCATCATGCCGGCACTCCACAGAGAGGTGTGGGATATCAATAGCTGTTATTCTGCCTTTGACTGCGGATTCAAGTATTGGGATCTGATCTGTTTCCAGGCGAAGCCCCGACATCTGCGCTTTAATAGTCACAGCCCGTGTTCGCCCTGTCATAAGAATCCGGCAGTCCATGGTGCTAAAATAATTTGATTGGGCATTGGTTACGACAATATCCAGGCGATCGGTGTCTGCGAAGGGTAGATCAAACAATCCGTCAAATCCGTTCCGCACCCATGCGGCAAGATCCGGTGGCGCTGTGAATTTATTTTTTCCGGCAACAGCCTCATTCCTAATCAGTTTGGGGGATTCAAGGGTGATGCGTCTTAGGGCGGTCTTGAATTTGAGGAGCTGGGGCGGCTCCAGTTCCACTATCGCTTTGTTGATTGCAACCTGGTTGTATCGGTCGATTTGTGCCGATATACCAGTTATGCAGAAACCCGGCAGGGGGGTGAGAATAAATGATAGCTGATCAAACCGGACTTCAATGCCGGTCTTTTTCTGAACAAACCTGGCCAGATGCGCTTTAACCTGTACCGTGTTGATCAACGGGGTAATGGCAAAGGACAGAACTGCTGCGCAAAGGGTCACGGTTACCGCAACAAAAACGGCAATGCGCAGTATGCGTTTTTTGTTCATGGCCATGCATTCATATCTATTTGAGAAAAAAAATTATTTTACCACGAAGGTCATGAAGCGCATGAAGAATATATACCTGAAGATCAATCTTCATGTCCTTCATGCTCTTCATGGGTTTAATTCGAAAAGCATCTTAACTTTATGACATTGAGAAGGCTATTGCCACTTGTATCCGGTTTTATGGCTTAAGGTAATAAAATCGGCAGCAATGTATTTGGCCTGTTCCGTAAGTATTTCCTTGATCTCTTCTTTTTCCGGGTCAATGTCATCCAGGGTTGTCAGCGGTTTCTCCCCTTTTTGTTTCCGGTAATTGTTTTCCAGGGCCAGCTCTTCTTTATTAAAGGCGGTATCGGTTTTTAGACGTTCGGTCAGATTCAAGGAGAGTGTTTTTTGTTCACTCAATGATTCTGCCAATTGAATCCGCTGGGTGAGATATTTAATGCCAAAAGACTTTTCAGCCCGTTTTTTATAGGCATCATCCAATGGTTTGATCATGGGCTGCAAAGACCTATATGCTGAATAACGGGTGGCGTCAATATGGTCCCAGAGCAGGGCTCCCTCAAGAGCGCTTTCTCCGGTGTCTTTGGTCCTGTAAATCTGGGGAAACCAGATGTCGGGTTCAACGCCTTTGTGTTGGGTACTTTTGCCCGAGATCCGGTAAAATTTGGCCGATGTCATCTTCAGTCGTCCATCTCCCAGGGGTTTGAGTTCCTGAACCGTGCCCTTGCCGAAACTTTCGGTGCCCACAATAAGCCCCCGGTGATAATCTTTGATGGCACCTGCAAAAATTTCACTGGCCGATGCGCTCATTCTATTGATGAGCACCACAAGAGGCCCGGTGTAGAGAATTTTTGGATCTTCATCATAGATGCGTGATACCCTGAATTTTGTTTTGACCTGTACCGTGGGGCCATATTTAAGGAACAGTCCGGTCAGATCATTGGCTTCTTTAAGGGCCCCACCCCCATTGTCCCTTAAATCAACAATCAACCCGTCGATATTCTCTGTTTTTAACTGTTCCAGCAGTTTTATCACGTCTCCTGTGGTGCTTTTGTAGTCCGGTTCGCCCCTGTGAAAGGCGTCAAAATCAATATAGAAATTGGGGATTTCAATGATGCCCAGCTTATAGCTCCGACCTTTCGAGGTCACGTCAACCACCTTTTTCTGGGCGGACTGTTCCTCAAGTTTTACCTCGTCGCGTTTGATACTGATGGTGGCGGTTACACTGGATTTTCTGGCAGGAATGATCTTTAACCGCACAAAGGTACCCTTGGGTCCCCGAATCAGTTTGACCACATCATCAATGCGCTGGCCAATGGTGTCTTTTATCTCTCCGTCCTCGCCCTGGCCTACGCCGATGATTTTGTCCCCGGGGGCAAGTTTCTGGGATTTGTCTGCCGGACCTTTGGGAATAAGGCGGACCACCTTTGTGTACTCATATTCGTTTTGCAGCACCGCCCCAATGCCTTCCAAGCTCAGTTTCATATGAATGTCAAAATCTTCGGACACGCGCGGGGCAAAATATTGGGAATGGGGGTCAAAGGACATGGTGACGGCATTCATGAAAATATGGAATACATCCCGGGACTGTGTCTGGGACAGCTGGGCCAAGCGATTGGAATAGATCTTTTCCAGGGTTTCGGAAATTTCCTCATCCGAGGTTTTGTTTATTTTCAAATTAATGATATGGTTCTTGAGCTCTTTTTTCCACAGGGGTTCAAGGCCTGAGATGTCCGGGATAAAGGGTTTATGCTCATAGTCGATGACAAGGGTTTCGTTTTTAGCAAAATCAAGCTGGGTTTGCCAGGATCTGGCCAGCTTGAGAATATATTCAAAGCGCTGTTCGCTGCGGGACTGGTAAAGGTTGAAAATTTCAAAGGCCGGCCCAAGGTTCCCTGTTTTCAGATATTTATACATCAGCTGTTTTAACGGCTGAAAATCATTAAGGTCAGTCTGGGTCAGAAGATGCCTGCCTGGATCCAGAGATTTGATATACCGGTCAAACACCAGAACAGACATATTTCCATCCAGTTTTTTCCCGGTAATATTATCTCGCTCAAGGGCATTGACAATGGCAATACACTGTTGGGACTGTTCATCCTGAAATGTAAGCTCGGCAATTTGTGCATGGCAAACCGGCGCGAAATAAAGAAAGGCGGCAACAAGCACTACAGCCCGAAGCCTATGGTAAAGTTTATTGATCTGTGTCATCGTCTATGTTTATATCCTTTGGTGTTTCAAAACTGATCCGGCCAAGCCTGCCGGATCTAAGATCCCTGATAATAAGTTGTGATGCTTTTTGAAAATCGACATGCCCGCCTTTTTTAATACATCCCCTGGCTTTGCCCACCGTTTCGATAAGGGCCTGGGCTTGCCCGGGCAAGGGATTTAAAAACGGGTAACGTTCAATAAGGCAGGCCGGGTATCTTTCTAGTAAAAGCTGTGCCGCAAAATGGGCAAGTTCATGGTAGTCAACGGCTGTATCACTGATCGCGCCGGACACAGCCAGGACAAGTCCGCGGTGCCTGGGTTCAATCACCGGCCACAGGATACCCGGGGTATCGTAAATATCAATATTATCTTTAAGACTGGTGCGCTGCTGGTGACGGGTAATGGCGGGCACATTACCGGTTTTTGCCACTTTCCGACCGGCCAGGGTGTTCAAAATCGTGGATTTCCCGGTATTGGGAATGCCCACCACCATGACCTTGACTTTCCTTGCCTTGTTTCTGTCTACCTGTGATAACAGTGATTCCAGGGCATGTGAGATCTCTTGCGGACGGGTCGCGCAGATGGCTGCCGCCGGCCATTTAATGTCCCGGTTGAAGTATTCAAGCCAGGCTTGTGTCGCCTCCGGGTCGGCAATATCCGCCTTGTTCAGTAGCTTCATCCGGTTTTTGCCTGTGGCAATCCGTTCTAAAAAGGGGTTTGAACTGGCCAACGGCAGTCTTGCATCAACCACCTCAAGCAGGGCATCCACCCTGCCAATGGCACTTTTAAGCTGATTCTTTGTCTCCAGCATATGGCCGGGAAACCACTGAATATTCATTTTTCTATTTTTTTAACTTCCTGTTGGTGAATGATTGTTTTGTCCGGCGGTATGGGCACCTGTTCAACACGCTCTTTTTGAAACAAATACAGATATGAAAAGAGCAAGGCAATGATACTGGAGCCGATAAATCCGCTGACGGCAAAGGTGATGGTATATCCAATCCAGTCGTAATGCCTGTAATAGCCAAAGGCACCGCCGGCCGTCATGATTAAGATAAATATAAAAGTGAAAATGAGTTTCATGGGTACATTAAGTGTAAAATTATTATAAAATGTGAAATCCTGTCAGAATACGGACCAGTTCATTGTGCAACGCCTTGTTTGCCGCAGCAATGCCTTTTTCCGGGAATTGCCGACCGCCTGTAAAATCCGTGACCACACCCCCTGCTTCCTTTAAAATAACCGTCCCTGCTGCAATATCATAAATATTTAGATTCATTTCCCAGAATCCGTCCAGGCTGCCCAGGGCCGTATAACAAAGATCCAATGCCGCAGATCCGAAACGCCTGATGTCCCGAAGTTTTGGTACAATTTCGTTAAAAATCGGCAGGTTGTTATTTTGCCGGCCGGCCCTCAGGCACGCAAACCCCGTTGCCATGACCGCTTTGTCAAGTTCTCTGGTTTCAGAGACATGAATTGCGGTGTCGCCCACAAATGCACCTTTGCCTTTTTCAGCATAAAACAGCTGGTTTAAAGCAGGCGCATAAACCACGCCGAGTACCGGCTCTCCCTCTTTTTCAAGGGCGATACTGATGCTGTAAAAGGGCAGCCGGTGGACAAACGACGTGGTACCGTCTATGGGATCAATGATCCATCTGAGTCCGCTTTTTGTCTGGACAGCTCCGTACTCTTCTCCAAGTACGCCATGGTCAGGATACCGGGCAAGGATAGCCTTAACCAGAAACGCTTCAACTTCTTTGTCCGTTTCCGTGACAATATCTTTTTCTGATTTGAATTCAAGGTCATGCAAAGACAAGTTTTTTTGGCCTTCAAGGCAGAGTCTGCCGGCTTGCAGGGCCAAATTTTTTATAAAGGAAATCAAGATATCAACCGTTTGTTAACTCATTTTTTTAAATAATTATAAAATTTATATCATTAAAATTTAGGACCTGTAAAATTAAGATCGGGTATTATGGCATATTAGATTGCATTTGAAAATACCCGGCACATCCATTGAAAAATAAAACAGTATTGCTTTGAAGTTACAGGGTTAACATGCCAAGCTCGATTTTCCGGGTCTTGATTTTTAAAGTGTGAAATGAGATGATCATATTTGATGTTTTTTGATCGGTTTCACAGTCCCGTGAAACTATGGCCTTGGACCACCCACTATGGCGCAGATATCATGAAATACTTCTTTGTTTTCACCGTTTTTCTGGCAATTTTTGCCGCACATGTTACACTGGCTACAGAAGATAAATCCGGACCAACCCAAGCTGCACCAGCCGAATCTGGACTACCCGAAGCTGCACCACCCATTGTAAGCTCCCACATTCCCTCCCTGTTGGAAGCCATCCGTTTTTCCGGTGATATACGCCTTTGCGGGGAAAAAATACCTTATACAGATCAAGATGTCAGAGAGCGGCTTGAAAAAGAGATGATGCTGTCCGTATGGGACCGTCCCCAGGTAATGCTGTGGCTCAAACGGGCCCACCGGTGGTTTCCGTACATCGAAAGCGTTTTAAAGCAGGAAAAACTGCCTTTGGATTTAAAATATCTGGCTATTGTGGAAAGTGCGCTGCTCTCCTATGGAGAATCCTATCAAGGCGCGGTTGGGTACTGGCAGTTTATCGAAAGCACAGGTAAACAATACGGATTGCGCATTGATTCAGACGTCGATGAACGCCGGAACATGTTTTCCGCCACCCGGGCGGCCTGCCGCTATCTTAAAAAACTTTATTCCCAGTTCGGCTCGTATCTTCTGGCCATGTCCGCATATAACATGGGTGAATCCGGTCTGAACAAGGCCATAGAACTCCAGGAGACACGGGATTTCTTTTCCCTTTACCTGCCCCTGGAGACCCAGCGGTATATCCTGAAAATGGTTGCCGTTAAGTTGATTATGTCTAATCCCGAAGATTATGGGTTTCATCTCGGGCCCCAGGATCTTTATCCGGTATTTACGTTTTCTGAAATCAAACTCTCCACAACAGATGTTGTGCCTTTAACCATGATCGCCAAGGCCTGTGGCATCTCATTCAAAACCATCAAGGATTATAATCCCCATATTCGGGGATATTTTCTGGAGAAAGGCACAAGCACGCTTCTTGTACCCGAGGGGAAGGATAAGGAGTTTAATCAAAAGTTTTACCCCCTTTACAATACCTTGCCCAAAACGCAATCATCTTCTTCAAGTTCAAGTTACCATGTGGTGAAAGCCGGTGAAAGCCTCTCCGCCATTGCAAGAAAATATAATACATCTCTGTCCGGGTTGCAGAACCTTAACAAGCTGTCAAAGAAACATCGCATTCATCCTGGAGATAAATTGCGTGTGCAATGATGCTTTTTTAAAAAAAAGGACGATACGCAGAATGCGGAAAATTTGAACAGAAACTCAATGAGTTCCGGTATGGAGATGGGCTGGTTGAATTCGCCGAGATGGGGGCCGGTAATCAGTATAATATCTTTTTCCCCTTTGGCCGGTATGTCGGTAACACCCCGTTCCGTCAGGAATTGTTCAAACTGTTCATCGTCCATCGCCAACTGGTCCTGTACCCGTAACGCTTCTTGCATATGTTCATCACGTCCCATTTTTTCAATGAGCTTTTCAATCAGTGCCGGTATATTAAACGGGGCCGGATCAAAGGTCTCAAATTCGGTCAGGCCTTTGAAATAGTGTTCACATACGCCCGTTAAAAGCGATTCAAACAGATCCGGGCAAAAAAGATCCCGGGTATCCACATGGGGTTGACTATTGTCTGTTCCCCTTCTGTGCGGGGCTTTGTTCCTGAAGCAGGAGCCTGCCACCAGAATAAAACTGAGCAGGTATTCCCCGGTATAATGTTCAAGATCCAATCGCTTTGTTTGGCAGGCAATATGTTCAAAATCCCGCAACCCGGATGCGGCAAAATTGGGGAACAGGCTGGAGTTCAGCCACTGGTCCAGGCGCCCGGCATGTTCCCACAAGTATCTGCCGTTGTCGTTTCTTCGATCCTGCTGAACCCGGTTATGGAACAAGGGGATCAACGCCGTATGGAAAAGCCCCTGGGATGAGAGTCTGCCCAGGGCAAGGGATGATTTGAAAAATGATCTTTGGATTTGTTCCCGGTCCGAACCTTCTAAATTGGGGTATTCATAATAACCCGGGCAGGGGATAAAGACGATGCAGGCAGATCCGTATAGTGTTCCAGGGCTTGCTTCAGGCAGTTCATCCGTGATGTTAAATAGATATCTGTCCCGGATGCAGACTGGTTTGGGAACAAGATCTTCAGCACCTGAAGGATTCTTGGAAAACCAGTCCATCCAAACCGCTTCCCAGTGAATTTCATTGATATTGTGGAGGGTTGTGGCGAATTTGATTACGCCCATGATTTTTGTTTCTGTCCGGGCGATCAGGCTTCTGCCCTTCCAGGTCCATTGCATCTCTGTGGGCAATGCCATCCCTGGGGGTGTAAATTTTTCAACAAGGCCGGAAAATTGAATGTCCAACGGCGTGATGGTGTTTGGAAAAGATGGTGTATCCGGTGCCGGGCAATTATCCGCCAGCCTGCCAAGCGCCTGGCTTAGGGCACGAAGACGGTTTCCTGAACTTTTGATCAGAAGCGTCGCAAGCTTTGGCACAATGGTCCTGATGATTTCGTTCTCCATTGTCCTGCCTATGTCCACCAGGGTGCAGGCCGCTTCATGATATAAAAAAAAGGCTTGTTTGGCCTTTTCAAATCCGGCGGTTTCAAATACGGAGAAGAGCGCATCCAGGGTCTGATGGGTAACTGTGTGCGGATAATCCGCCGCCTGCCGGCCAATATATTGGATACTCATGTACGCCGCTGAAAAATCCCGGCAATGATTGATAAGAAGACGTTCTTCGCGGATACGCGCACTGGAGGGTGGGGCGTGGTTCATACTTTACTGCGAAATATCCTGCTCTGAAATGTTCCCTGTGCCGGGAATCGTTTGGCGCGGCAGATCCGGTGTCTCTGTTTTCCGGGTAGGTGTCGGGAGGGCGTTGGGAGAAGAGGCTTGTGGCTTTACCGTTGATTGGACCTGATTTGTTGATTTTGGGGGGAGTTGTTTGGGTGTGGACTTTGCAGCAGCAGCAGCAGCAGCAGCTGTTGCCGCTGCCTTTTCTGCTGCATCGGCCCGTCTTTTGACGTCAGCAATCTGCTTTTCAAGATCCTGCCTGAGCAGACTTAAATTCTTTTCAAAATCCTGCCTGAGCAAACTTAAGTTTTTGTCCAGGCGTTTGTCTATGGATGCTGCCGTCTCATTTTGCAATGCATCAAGTTTTTTGCCCAGCAGGCCTGTCTCCTTAACCAGTTGTGAAATTTTTTGTTCATAGGCGGACAATTCAAGCAGTTTTGTGCCAAATTCTTCCTTAAACAGGTGGAACTCTTTTTGGATCTGTCCGGAGAGCGCTTTAGTATCCGAACTGTTTTTATCAATGGCGGATATAAGTTCCCGGTTAATACGTTCCATGGCCGCCAGGGTGGACTTGTCCTGGTCTGCATTGGAATGAATCCGTTTATCCAGCTTGGCAAGGGCTGCTTCCATGGCTTTACGATCCACCTTGGCTGCCGACATTTTTGCTGTCTGGTTCTCAAGTGCCTTGCGTTTGGATTCAAGGGCTGTCAGCTTTTCATCCAACTCGTGGGTGGCTTTGGCAATGCGTACGTCCAATGCATTGAGTTTGATGTCAAGATCCTGGGAGACCCGTGCCATCTGGTTTGCCTGGGTCTGGTCCACATCCACCACCTTTTCGGTGATATCCATGTAGACGAATACCAAAATGGCAATAATAATGCAGGGGATGATCACGGAGATGATGGTCACCCGCTGAGATAATTTTTCTATTTGAAGGGTGTTGGCTTCCTCCTGGAAAGTTGCGCCTCCAATGCCCGGCCGATCATCCTCAAAAGATCCATCATCCTCCGGGTTCAGATAGTCCCCGAGTCTTTTTTCATTCATAATTTGTTGGCTGTTATTCCCATTCAATCGTGCCGGGTGGTTTCGAGGTGATATCAAAAACCACACGGTTGACCTTGTCCACTTCATTAATAATGCGGTTGGAAATTTTTCCCAGAAGATCGTGGGGCAGCTTTGCCCAGTCGGCCGTCATGGCGTCATTGGATGTGACCGCACGAATGGCGACACAATTGGCAAAGGTACGCTTGTCTCCCATAACACCGACACTTTTGACCGGCAAGAGCACGGTAAAGGACTGCCACAATTTCCGGTAAAGGCCGGCCTGTTTGATTTCCTGGATAAGTATGTCATCGGCCTTGCGAAGAATATCCAAGCGATCGTTGGTGATCTCCCCTAAAATGCGGATGGCAAGCCCGGGGCCGGGGAAGGGCTGGCGCCAGACAAGATCCTCGTTGATGCCAAGTTCAAGGCCAAGTTTTCTGACCTCATCCTTGAACAGCAGTTGCAGTGGCTCAATGAGCTTCAGGTTCATCTGTTCGGGCAGTCCCCCCACATTGTGATGGGATTTGATAACCGACGTGGGGCCGCCAAAGGCGGATTTGGATTCAATAATATCCGGATACAACGTTCCCTGGCCCAGGAACTGGGCACCGTCAACCTTCTTGGCCTCGGCCTCAAACACATCAATGAAAAGTTTCCCGATGATTTTCCTTTTCTTTTCAGGGTCCGTAACCCCGGCCAGCGCGGTTAGAAATTTTTCTTGTGCATCCACAAACTTGATGTTCATGTGCAGGTTGGCCCGAAGGCTGACCTCAAGCTGCTCTTTTTCATTGAGACGTAAAAGCCCGTTGTCCACAAAAATGCAGTGCAGATTTTTTCCCACGGCTTTATGGATCAGGGTGGCGGCAACGGAAGAGTCCACCCCGCCGGAAAGACCCATGATCACTTTTTTGTCCCCAACCGCATCCTTGATCTGGGCGATGGCACCTTCACTGAAGGATTTCATGGTCCAGTTCTGTTGGCATCCGCAGACATCAAAAAGAAAATGGCGGATCATGGCAGCCCCGTTAATGGAGTGCTCCACTTCCGGGTGAAACTGCAGGCCGAACAGTTTTCTTGCGTAATCGGCAATGGCCGCAATGGGTGTGTTGTCGGTCTGCGCGGTGATCTCAAACCCCTGGGGCAGGGCTTTTGCAGAATCGCCATGGCTCATCCAGCACTGGAAGCTGTCATCCATCTCCTTGAACAGCGGGTTGCCCGGATTGATGCGCAGTTCGGCAAAGCCATACTCTTTTTTGCTTGCCTGTTTAATGGTGCCCCCGAGGGTATGCACCATGTAGTGCATGCCGTAGCAGATGCCGAGGATGGGTACGCCCAGGTCAAAAATACCGGCGTCGATTGTGGGGCTGTTCTCTTCATAAATGGATGAGGGGCCGCCGGAAAGAATGATGCCCGTGGGGGCAAGCTCCTTTAATTTGTCAAGGTGAATATCCGCCGGTTCCACCTGGCAGTATACATTATTTTCCCTGACACGCCGGGCAATCAGCTGGTTAAACTGGGATCCGAAATCAATAACAATGATCATGGGCATTTCCTGAAATGATTAGATTTAAATCGGCAAATTTTCCTATAAACATGGGAAAATTGCAAGTTGTTTTTGGTTTCCCGGCATCATTGACTTTTTGTAAAATTGTATTAGACTATCTGGCTTGATTTGAGTGACACAAAAAAGTATTGAGGATTGAGGATTGAGGAAAACAGCCTGTTTTAAATCTCACTACTCAAAACTCACGACTCAGATAAAAGGAGAAAGTATAGTGGGTACCGGACCGTTGATCGCCGTTAATGTGATGTTGCTCTATATTATTTTGGGACCTGTGCTGCTCTTTGCCATCTATGTTCTGTTTGACTCCTTGGACCCCACCGGTAGAATGAAAAAGGATTCCGCGTCCGAAAAAGATCCTGCCCTGTGGACAAGTGACGATATTGATGCAAACGGTTTTGAAGGGATGTGCCTTGATAGGCGCAGGAATCAAATTTAACCCATGGCCGCCTTTTTAAAAAAATGGAAGAAATACTTTACCTTTGCCGCGCTTTTAAGCTGTTTTGTAAATATTCTTCAATTAACCTTTCCCTTTTACATGTTCACCATATACGGCAATATTGTTGTTTCCTACAGTCTGCTCTCTCTTAAAAATATCACGGTCGGCGCTTTTATGGCCGTAGCGGTGCTCGGGTGTTTTTCATATCTGCGGTCCGGGCTTCTGGCCGTGGCAGGCCAGGACTTAAGCCTGGGACTGAGGGAACAGGTTTATTCAGGTATGGTCAAAGGATCTGTGCTGAACGGTAAGAATGCTTACCAGACCGGCTTGAACGATCTTGAAGTGCTGCGCAATTATTTTTCCACGCCGGCCATCTATGCGCTGTTTGACCTTCCCTGGGCCCCTTTTTACCTGGTGCTTATTTATTTTTTTCACCCGGTGCTGGGCATTATTGCGACCTCAGGCGCCCTGATCATGGTCGGGTTGAGCATATTGCAGGAAGTTCTGATCCGGAAAAGCATGAAAATGGCGGGGCAACTGAACATGAAGAGCCACCGGTTTGTGGACTCTTTTATGAGAAATGCCGAAGTGATCAACGGGATGGGGATGATCAGGGATATATCCGACAGGTTTGTTGAGAAAAATAATCGGGTGATGGTCAATCAGACAAAATCAAGCTATTATGCCGGCACCATTCAGTCCATGATCAAGCCCCTGCAGAACGTCGTCCAGGTCTTGATTTATTGCTTTGGGGCCATTTATGCCATAAAAGAGGGGTTTGATGTCGGGCTTATGGTGGCCGGGTCCATTATCATGGGACGCGGATTCGGGCCTCTGATGCAGTTCATGTCCTCCTGGCGTACGACGGCCACGGCAAAGGAATCCTACCTGCGGTTAAGCAGTTTTTCAAGTATGTTGGACAGAATAGTCCCCGGCATGCCCCTGCCGCCCCCCAAAGGCCATGTCTGTGTTGCCGGTGCCGGTTATCGAATCCCAAGCCGAATGTTGCTCAAAGCAGTCTCCTTTGAATTGCCGGCCGGGGAGCTTCTCGGGGTTATCGGACCCAACGGGGCCGGTAAAACCACCCTGTGCAGTTTGCTTCTGGGTATTTTGCCCGCCTTTGGCGGCAAGGTCTATCTGGACGGGAAAGATATTTTTTCCTGGGACAAGGCCCAGGTGGGGCCCTACATCGGGTATCTGCCCCAGGAGATTGAGCTGTTCCCGGGAACTGTGGCCCAGAATATCGCAAGGCTTGGTCCCGTGGATATGGATAGGGTTGAACAGGCCATACAAACCTGCGGCATACAGGGTTTGGTGGACAGTTTTCCCCAGGGGCTTTCCACCCAGCTTGAAGGGGACAAGGGGGTCCGGCTATCCGGGGGACAGAAACAGCTGGTGGGTCTTGCCAGGGCCCTTTATGGAAAACCCAGGCTCCTGGTTCTTGATGAACCTACTTCCAACCTGGACGAACAGGGAGAGCAGTTGCTGGTAAATATACTGGTAGGCATGAAAGAGCTCCGAAACTGCACCTGCATCATGGTCTCCCATAAACCCCAGTTGCTGCATGCCATGGACAAGGTGCTGGTCATCAACGCCGGACAGGTTGCCATGTTCGGCCCAAAGGATGAGGTGTTTGCAAAACTGTCCGGGAAGCAGGCTGCCCTATGATTCTTTATCTGCGCTCCTGTTTTAAATATTTTGTGTTTTCAGGGCTTTTTTCCATATTTATCAACACCCTGCATTTGACTTTTTCTTTATACATGCTGGCGGTTTACCGCAATGTCCTGGCCAATCACAGCATGCCCACGCTTTATGCCATAACGGCCATCGCTTTAACAGCCCTTGTGGCTTTAGGGCTGCTTGAGTTCTGCCGGTCCCGCCTGCTGGTCCGGGCCGGGATTCAGCTGGACAAACTTTTGAGCCGGCGGGTACTCAAGGCAATGCTCAAGGATCTGTGCCGTGCTGACAGCGCCCGGTACACCAAGGGACTCAACGACATTAATACCCTGCGCAACTACCTTGGTGGCAATTCTATTTTTGCTTTTTTCGATCTGCCCTGGATATTTATTTATCTGTGGGTGATTTACCTTGTACATCCCCTGCTTGGCCTGACAGCCACGGGCGGTGCGGTTGTGGTCTTTATCATCGGACTGCTGCAGTCGGGCCTGACCCAAAAAGATACGGCCAGGGCCCAAATTTTAAAAAACCAAGGACTGCAGTGGGTCGCAGCCAGTTTCAGGACAGCCCGGGAGCTTGAAAGCATGGGGATGACCGGCAATGCCGCCGGCAGGTATTGCCAAATCAATGACCAGGAGATTCAGATCCACGACAAAACCGGGAATGTCAGGCATATTCTGGGTGCGGTGAGCCAGAGTTTCGGCACTCTCATGCAGGTCATTATATATGGGGTCGGTGCAGCCCTGCTGCTGGCCAATGAGAGTGAGCCCGGCGTTATCATTGCTGCTTCAATTATCATGGGCCGGGCCCTGGCGCCGGTGAACCAGGCCATTGCCGCCTGGAAGCAGACCTCTGACGCCAGGATGGCCTATGATAATCTATCTGGGTTGTTAAAAAAGTCCCAACAAAAGCCGGACACCGTCGGTGAAATAACCGGGGCCCTGGATGTGGCGGATATCAGCCTCTCTATAAACGGAACCCAGGTGCTCAGCCATATTGATTTTGCGTTGAAGCCCGGGGAGATCATGGGATTGGTCGGACCCAACGGTGCCGGTAAAACCTCATTGTGCCGGATGATTTTAGGGATGTGGAAACCTGACAGCGGCGTGGTGGAACTGGACGGCAAAAATGTATTTGAGCTGGACAATGATGATATCGGGCAATATTTGGGATATCTGCCCCAGAATGTGGAGCTGTTTGCCGGCAGAGTAAAAGACAATATCGCCAGAATGGGGCAGGCCGACGGGGAAAAGATACTTCAGGCCGCACACCGCGCCGGTGCCCATGAGGTGATTTTAACCTTTCCCCAGGGGTATGATACCGATATCGGGGAGGCGGGCCGAAGTCTTTCCGGGGGACAGCGCCAGCGGGTCGGCCTTGCCCGTGCCCTTTACGGCACCCCAAAACTGGTGATTCTGGATGAACCCAATTCCAACCTGGATGAGGCAGGAGAGCAGGCCTTGATCAAGGCATTAAAAAACCTTAAACAAATGGGTGCCACAACAATCATGATTACACATAAGCCAAACCTTTTATATACGGTGGATAAAATCCTGGTCCTCCAGCAGGGACAACAGGTGCGGTTCGGAGACAGGGATGCGGTTGTTGGACAGTTAATGGGAGGCGTGAATGCAACACATAATTAAATCATGGGTAAAATACTTTATAATCGTGGGGATTTTCGGGCTTTGTATGAACCTGATTTATCTTGCCCTGCCCATATATATGATGGTCATCTACGACAAAGTGCTGTTCAGTTTCAGTACGGCCAGTCTTTCTACCCTGGCTGCCGGTATAATGATCAGCTTTGTCATAGTGGCCCTGATCGATTATTTTCGTGCCCGGGTGCTGGGACAGACCGGCAATAACCTGGCCCAGAGAATGATGCCTTATGTCTTTAAAAGCATGCAGGCGGATGCCGCAGGGATTAAGCGTTCAGGGTATACCCGGGGGATTTTGGATCTTGAGCTGTTAAGGGATGCCTTTGCCAGGGGGCATATTTTAAATTTTCTGGATCTGCCCTGGGTGCTGGTGTATCTGGCGGCCCTTTATCTGATACATCCCCTGCTGGGCTTTGTGAGCATTGGCGGTGTTTTTTTGATTACCCTGTTTCAGCTCCTGCTCAAACGAATTGAAACAAAGCGTTATACCGTGGCCGATGTCACGTTTCATGCCGGAGCCGATTTTGCCGGCAACTGCCTGCGCCATGCCCAGTTGATTTCAGGGATGAGAATGTTTTCCGCCGCCATGGAACAATACAGGACCCGGTATGAAAAGACCCTGGCTGCAAGGTCGGAGGCGGATGCGTTTCAATCTGCCTTTGGCGCGGTTATCCGTCTGCTCCAGATGACGGTGATGACGGCTGTGTTTACCGCCGGGGCGTTTGTGTTCTTTAGCCACGGAATTACCCAGGGGGGCATTTTTGCCGCTGTAATGATTATTGCACGGCTTTTTTATCCCTTTGAACGCAGCCTGCTGAATATGAAAACGGCTGTTGAGGCCGTGGCTGCATATAAGCGGCTCAAGCAATTTGTGAACACCCAGGAATCCAAACCCAAACTCTCCCTGCCGGCCCCCGAGGGGCGGGTTTCGGCAGAAGCCGTCAGCCTCTCCCTTGATGCCAAAACGGTTTTATATAATATTTCCATCGCGCTTGAGCCGGGCGAAACCCTTGGTGTTTTCGGGCCCAGTGCATCGGGAAAAACCTCTCTTTGCAAGGTGCTGCTCGGCATCTGGCCGCCGTTGACGGGAAAGGTCAGGCTGGATGGGGCGGAACTTTCCCAATGGCCGGAGGAGGAGCTGGGGCAATATCTTGGCTACATGCCCCAGACACCTGAGTTGTTCCCGGGAACTGTGGCGGAAAACATTTCACGGTTTGAGGCGGTGGATTCTGAAAAAATCGTTAAAGCCGCCCAAAAGGCCGGGGTCCATGAAATGATTTTAAAGCTTCCCCAGGGATATGAAACCCGGATTGATCAAACCGGCAAGAACCTTGCCGCAGGTCCCCGGCAACTGATTTCCCTGGCCAGGGCCCTCTACGGTGACCCAAAATTCGTGGTTCTGGATGAACCCCACACCCATTTAGATGACCTGGGGCTCAGGATGGTGCTTACCGCCCTTAAAAATTTAAAGCAGGAAAATGTGACCACCGTTATGGTCTCGGACCGGCCCAATCTGATTGTGAACATGGACAAGCTTCTCATGATCAAGGAGGGGCAGACGGCCATGTACGGACCGGCTAAAGAGGTGTTAAATCAACTTGCCAACAATAAACAGTCCCAGCAGGCGGCAGGAGTATAAAAATGAAACAAGATCCGGTATTAAATACAAACCCTTCAAAGTATATCATTGCAGGTCTTTTGGTTATCGCCTTTTTTTTCGGCGGCCTTGTGATCTGGTCCGTTTATTTTCCCTTTCAGGGGGCGGTGATCGCCCCGGGCGTGGTCAATGTGTTCGGTGAAAGAAAGGTAGTTCAGCACCTTGAAGGCGGGATCATCAACAAAATTTTTGTAAAAGAGGGGGACGAAGTCGCCCAGGGTGATGTGCTCATTGAGCTGACAAGCTCCCAGGTCAGTTCCAATGTGGAGCTGCTCCAGGGACGGTTGTGGGCCAAGGAAGCCGAAGCGGCCAGACTTCGGGCCGAGGCGGGTATGAAACCGTCAATTTCCTGGCCCAAAGCCTTGGATGAGTTGAAGGACGACCCGGAAATTGCCCCGATCCTTTCCTCGGAACAGGATATTTTCGTCTCCAGGCGCTCCGATCTGCAGGGAAAAACAAAACTGTACCAGTCCCAGATCAGTCAGACAAAAAACAGGATTGAAGGCGCCAAAGAAGAGCTGAAAAGTGTGACGGAAATTATCCGGAATCTTGAAGAGGATTTAGCCGGTAAGCGGCCGTTGCTGGCGGAAAAATACATGGGAAAAACAGATATTCTGACGCTTGAAAGAAGCCTTTCCGAGTACCAGGGGCGAAAAGGTAAATTAAAGCAGGATATTGCCCAGTTTACCCAGATGATCGAGGAATATAAACTGCGTATTGCAGACATGGAGAACCAGTATACGGATGCGGCCGTGTCAAAGCTTGGCGAGGTGACCGATCTGATTTTTGATCTGAAAGACCAGATTACGCCCATGCTTGATGCCCAGCATCGGCTCGAGGTCCGGGCTCCGGTCAGCGGGGTCGTCCTTAACATACGGGTTCATTCCGAGGACAGCGGTGTGATCCAGCCCGGAATGCCTTTACTGGAAATAGTACCCAAGGATCTGAGTATGGTGATCAAGGCCCAGGTCCGGCCCCAGGATATTATCAGTGTTAAAAAGGGGCAGCCGAGCAAGGTGCAGCTGGCGGCATTCCAGCGAAAATCCACCCCCCCCATCAGGGGAAAGGTGACCTATGTCTCCCCGGATTTAATGAGCCAGCAGACCCCCCATGGGGAAATGTCCTATTATGAAGTCCATGTACAGGTGGATGAAGTGGATTTAAAGGCCCATAACGCCTATCTGTCGCCCGGCATGCCCGCTGCCTGCTATATCACGACCGAAAGCCGAACAGTGATCAGCTATCTTTTAGATCCGTTGCTTGAAAATGTTGATAAAGCCATGCGTGAATAGATGAGTATTGAGTTATGAGTATTGAGTTATGAGTAGTGAGAGCAATGCTTATCGTTATAAGCGGTTAGTCGTTTGGCAAAGAGCAATGGCGCTTGTTGTTCGTGTTTATAAAGCAACAGAAAGTTTTCCTAAACATGAACAATATGGTTTGATTTCACAAATGCGGCGTAGCGCTGTTTCCATACCGTCGAATATTGCAGAGGGACATGGTAGAAATTCGGATAAAGAACTGGTTCGTTTTCTTGATATTGCAAAAGGTTCAATATATGAGTTAGATACACAAATTGAAATTTCAAGACAACTAAATTACTTGAAAATACAAGAAGCTATCTGTATTTCCAATATGTTGGATGAAACAAGCCGAATGTTGTCAGGGCTCAGGAAATCAAAATCTCAATACTCAAGACTCAATACTCAAGACTGATGAGTAAAATAACCCACATTTTTAAGACCTATTTCCCCGAAACCAACGGGGGGCTTGAAGAGGCCATAAGACAGTACGGCAGCCATGCGGCAAAACACGGGTTTGAGGTTGAGGTGGTCTCTGTGGGGTCCGGCAATTATACGGTGACCTCCCCTGACCATATCACAGCACGGTTTTACCGTAGAACCTTTGACCTGCTGTCCAACCCTTTCAGTATGGGTTTTGCCCGTTCCTTTAAACGGATCTGCAATCATACGGACATCCTGCATTTTCATTTTCCCTGGCCCACCGCAGAGCTTCTGGCCCTTTGCCACCGGATTGAAAAACCTGCCCTGGTCACCTTTCACTGTGATATCCACAAAGCCAAGCTTTTAAAGCGGCTCTACCTGCCCTTTGTGGCCCGGTTTATGGGGAAGATGGATGCCGTCTGTATCTCCAGTAAAAGCCTTTTCAACACCACCCCCTATTTGGCGCAGTTCAAGGATAAAATTCATGAAGTCTCTTATTTTGTGAATAAAAACCGCTTTGCCGGACTTGGGGCGCCGGACCGGGAGGTTGCGGCCTTTGTCGGCAAACACAAAAATTACGCATTGTTTGCCGGGATGCTCAGGTGGTACAAGGGGCTTGATATCCTGCTGGATGCTGCAAAACAGATGACGCACCATGTTGTCATCGTGGGCAAAGGGGATCTTTTTGACCGGCTTAACGCCAGAATCCAAAACGAGAAAATCAGCAACGTTCATCTCATGGGATTTCAAAGTGACGCCAACCTGAAATTTTTAATTGAGAACTGCGGCCTCGTCGTTCTGCCCTCCACCGCCCCGGCCGAAGCCTTCGGCCAGATACTTTTGGAGGGGCTCTATTTTTCAAAACCCCTGGTCTCCACCGAACTGGGTACTGGTACAAGTATTGTGAACCGGCATAATTATACCGGTTTTGTGGTCCAGGCCGGGTGCCATCTTTGCCTGGCCCGGGCCATCGATAAAATCCTGACCGATGAACATTGCGCCCAACGGTTTTCAAAAAATGCCTTTCACCACTACCTGGACAATTTTACCGCCAGGGCCCAGGGGGATAAATATCTTAGGATCTACAAATATCTGCTTTCTCACACAAAGGCACAAAGACACAAAGGGTTATAAAATAAAATCTTTGTGGCTTTGTGTCTTTGTGTGAGGTTCTAACTAAAGATTCATAAGAATTGCCGGTGCTTCATCTCCTTCATGGCCAACTTGGGCCAGATATGACCAGAACCTGATTTGTTTTCACGATTTTTATATACCCAAAAACAGGGGTGTTAAGAAAAAGGTAAAACATAAAAAACCACAACTATCGGTTCTCTTAATTGATTTATTTTTTTAATTTAAGTGATGTTCCAGATGGCTGGTGTTGTGTGGCATATATTTTGCTATTCTATTTGCATTATGAGAAAGCATCTTATACACACAATTATTTCGGCAATGGTTTTCTGGGGCGTTTGCGGCCCTGCTGCAGCGCTATCCGCTGAAGACGATCAAGTTTTTCTGGATATGATCAACAAAATCAGAGCAGCCCCTTACGACTACGCCAAAGGTCTGGGGTATGAGCACGATTTTTTAATCGCCAAAGGGATTGATCCTGAAACAAACTTTAAACCCTATGAGCGAGATTCGGATTTGACACAGGCAGCTGTTGATGAAAGTGCATCCATGGCCGATGAAAAGATCTCCGAATCAACAGTCCCGCCGGTCTATCGCTTTCGCTTCAGCGCATCCACAGGGGGGGTGGTCTCGTTTTTTAATTTCATGTCCCGGGAGACAGCCTTTAAAATAGTTATAGATTATCTTTTCGAAAAAGAACTTGATAACGAGTCGTTTGATCATATTCTGTCCAAAGACTATTCTTTTGCCGGTATTGCCATATCAGCCGGAAAGGTGGGGTCGGGGAATGCGTGGTTTGTTGCTATTTGTCTTCGCTCTTCCGAACGGGTATCTGAAATTCAGATGTTGAACCTCATCAACGATGTACGGTATAGCCCGAATAATATATGGACGTATAAATATAATGGCACCAAAAAGAATCAGGTAGACGTATTCAGTCGTAATCCCGACATCTATGATCTGTTTGCCGGCAAGTATGAGCCGCTTTTCTTTAATGCCGACTTGAGCGCATCAGCATCACAGGCAGAGACGGACCTTGAAACGGATCCCTATAATGGGTATGAAGGTGAAGTTGTTCAAGACTCTGATGTGCTGATTCCATGTGTAGAATGTGCAGAAGAAGAGAGCCAGTCGGTGGAATTTCTTTTTTTCTCTTTGCTGTCTCAAGAACTTGACCGTTGGCCCCTGGGTCACGTTGTTTTTTTAAACGGTATTCAGGATGTTGGCTCCAGCAGCACTTTTCAGTCAGGAGATGGTGATGGTGAAAAGGAAAGTTCAATTTTGTCCTTTGTCGTGGGTAAGAGTAACCTGAATGCCGACAACAAGGAAAGTGCAGGCAGTGAGGATCCGCTAACTGTAAGGATATATGGCCTCCTCTTTTCGGACCATGACGAAGACGGCCTTTACGCACCGGAAGAGGAGCTTATTCAAAAAGATGTAACGATTTGGGTTTATGCGGATGATGTGGGTGAGATGCGAGAGATTGAAACTGTTCGTACCGATAATGCCGGTCATTTTTCCAGTACGCTGGAAGCCAATCGGAAGTATTATTTTACAGCAACGATAGACGGTGTTATAGACGATGTTACGGTCAGATGGGAAGGCAATGATGGGGATCATCTTATCACTTCTGATCAATTTGTTAAATTGACTCACACTCCCGCGCCCGCTGTGCCCTAAACTTACCACGAAGATCACGAAGAATGGAAAAGAATGGAATTTGATCAAAACAGGCTTGTTAATTAATTTTAATACCGAAATGTTAAAGCACAGCATCAAGAGATTCGTCTTATAATTTTTTCGTGCTCTTCGTGTCCTTCGTGGTAAAAAAAATATCTAAACCCTGCGGAAAAAACAGATAACGGACGTCCATTGCACATGGCCGTTATTAAGAATGATATGATGACGGGTTCTGTGGACATCGCCGTTCAGGTGGATCATGATGGGATCAATCAGGTATTCCAGCGGGGGCAGCTGGTAATTCATGGCCTCTATCGGTTTAAGCCGGGGGCTTGCATTGAGAATGTATTTTTCAAACAGCGCCTTTGTGAAAAATTCAGGGTGATCACTGCAGTCCGGGGTGATGATGAATTCCGTGGCAACGGCGACAATGCCGTTTTTTTTTGTCACCCGCGCCATCTCCGTCATGGCCTGCTTTGCCCTGGTGTGCCCGCCAAAGTGTTCAATGGATGACAGGGACCACACAAAATCAAAGTGTTCATCCTTAAATTGAAGATCCGTGCCGTCCATATTGATCAACCTGAGCCTGGATTTTTCATAGGCCCGGGGGCAGAACGCATCTGCGTTCTCAAGAACGGCGGCATCGGCTTCGTTTCCGCCTACGGCATTGTTGGTCCAATCGTCATTGCCGTAAAGATCCGTGCCCACCACCTCCCGGATATGGTCGGTCAGATAATAGAGCACCGGCTCATGGCCTGCACCCACGCCAAGGGCTTTGGCATTCTTGTCAATGGCCCCAAGGGTGTGCAGGCCCCAGAGGCACTGGGTCCATTCCCAGCCCTTTCGATAGGCATACGCCTTGGTATCACTGAAGCAGTGTTTATCCACAGCGTAGGACTCAAGTTCCCGGTGGATGTTCATCCACGCCGGATTGTCCCATTTGTCCGGGTTTGTCAGTTCATTGAGTCTGTCAAGGGAGGCGGTTCCCTTTATCTTTTTTAAAATGGAATAAAATTTAGCGAACATGATGAAAAACGTCATCCCCGAAAATATTGGTTCATGATTGCTTTGTTTGTCAATAACAGCAAAGCAGATAAAACTCAAGCCCCGGCCATTTTTGTCAGCAATCCTGGGTTCTCACACAAAGACACCAAGACACAAAGGGTCATAAAACCAAATAAAATCTTTGTGCCTTGGTGTCTTTGTGTGAGTTTTTCAAGTAAGCCGATTATCAGGTATAGGCTAAATTAAACCATATCTGTGTACATATGACCAAGAATTTTAATTTATGCGCAACCGCCATAGGTGAATTTCATTATTTTTTTAAATTATTAAATTCGGTGGAGGTATACAGGGCAGGGGGGATAGGGCATGATACTGGAAATTTGTCTCAGGTGGGATCGAAAAAAGTTGACGATGGTATCTTCTTTGCTTATACTTCTTTCGTATTATTATTTCGGGCAGTGTTAGTACCACTTTTCCGGTGGCACAATATCAATTATTAAATTAGGAGAAAAAGAATGGCAGTAACAAGAGAACAGGTTGCACAAATATATGTGGCTACATTTAACAGAGCCCCTCTTGACGCGGGTCTTGACTATTGGACAGAAAGTGGCTTTACCATCGAACAGATTGCCACCAGTTTTTTTGATCAGCCTGAAGCCAAGGCCATATATACGGATGACGGGGTAGCCCTCTCCAATGAGGAATTTGTTACCAGAATTTTTGAAAATCTTTTTGGCCGCGAACCGGCTGAAGCCGGTCTTGCATACTGGTCCACAGCCCTGGATGAGGGCGCTGTTTCCCAGGGTGAAATGATTTTGGCCGTAGCGAACGGCGCAACAGGTGTCGATGATGCCATATTGGCTAATAAGATAGAAGTCGGTCTTTATTATGCGGACGAGGGCGGAAAACAGACTAATTACTTTCTTGACAATATAGACGAAACGGATGCGAGCGTTGACGCTGCTAAAGCTAAAATTGATGCAGAGTTGGCAGGTATCGTTGAAGAATCCTTTACCGCAGGCACGGATGATATTGTCGGCCGCGCCGGCAATGATAGCTTTGAAGCCCCCATCGTCCAGAACCCCTGGGCAGGCGGCGTGTCTAACTCTCTGTCCACTGCTGACAGCCTTGACGGTTTGGGCGGCACCGACTCCCTTTATGCGGAATTGGTTCCTGAATACTACGGTGTGACCGGTGACAATACAATGGATGTTCAGCCGGAAATTCATAACGTTGAAGACATCCGGTTTGAATCCATGGATGTTTGGTCTGCCAATCTGGATGATGAAGATAATGATGATGCGGATGCTGTTATCACTGTAGACGCCAAAAGAATCACCGATGTCGACCACATCGGTTCCGCCTACTCCGACGGCGATCTGGTCATCGAAAACCTGACCACCCTGACATCCGCGGGCGTTGCCCTGAATACAGATACCATCACCATCACCATGGACCACACCGACAACTTCAATCATGATGGTGACGCTTCTGACCTGACAGTGCTCTTTGACGAGGACTACCTGCTTTCCGGACAGAGTGTCCAGTCCGCGGCTATTTACTACCTGCTGGACCAGGATGCCGATATGAACAATACCGACGTTGACGGGGACGGTACTGTGGATCTGCTGGCCCACATTAACACCAACGGGTTGCGTTTCACTATTGACGGCGGCCCGGAAATGGTTCTTGAGTTTGACCAGGATCTGCTGGAGGACGGCAGCATCCTCAATCACGAAGATTTTGTTGCCGCCCTACAGGATTCCCTGCAGGCGTTGATCGATTCAGGCGACGTTCCGGCAGACACCACCCTGACCATAGATTACACCACCACCAGGACCACTTTCCTGGATGACGGCAGTGTCTCCTCTCTGATTCCGGCCATGGTTCTCTCCTCTGAGAGCACACAGGGCCTTGAAGCTGTCGGATTCCTGTGGGTACAAGACCTGTCTGGCGATTTTAACGTTTACGGACGTCTGGATGATGACGAGGGTGTCGATATTAACCCCGTTGCCATCAACGTTGAACTGGACAAGGTCGGCCGTGATAATGACGGCGGCGATCTGATGATCGGTGGCAAGCACGATGAAGGCATCCCCGATTTCTATGTGGAAGTTCTGGGAACCGAAGACAGACCGAGCAACCTTGGTACCATTACTACCAACGACAATTATCTGGAAAATGTTTACATTTCGACCCATGCAGACTATGTGGAAGGGGAAACCTATGCCAGCCTGACAATACGGAATGGTTTCGAAGATCAAGCCTCCGTGGACCTGGTTGACGCCGATGACTTCCTTGGTGATCTGATCCTGGGTACCGGAACCGCGGTCAATGATCTGATCGTCCTCGAAGCCAGAGGCGGTGGTGACGTTACCTTTATCGGTTTGGTTGATGGTACGACAGTCGGCGTTGATGATGTATTGGAAAATGACGACCGTGCCTACAGCTACACCACCGGCAGTGGCAACGACACCTTTGTTGTGACTTTGGACGGTGATGCGGTTGACGCTGCCGGCGTAGGCCCGGAAAGCTTTGCCATCATCACCGGCGGTGGGGATGATTCCGTTGACATTATCAGTGTCGCCGGCGTATCCCAGCGGACGATGTTCATTCTCGACAACCTCTCCATTGAGACGGGTGACGGTGCAGACCGCGTCACCATCGAGGGCTATGAGCGTTTCGATATCCAAACCGGAGTGGGTGATGATTATGTTGAAATCACCTCTGTTGATCCGGATGACGGCTCCACCGGCACATGGGCTTTCGGTGCCACCACCGGCGTACAGCCCTTTGTTGACCGCGTTCTTTATAAAGCCCAACTGACGGTTACCTTTGCCGGATTTGAAAGCACGGTTACGGTTGACACCGACGCAGCCGGCAACTTCGTAGCCGATCAGGAAACCATCAACGCAGCCATCATTGAAGCCATTGAACAAAGCACGGTTCTTGATGAATTGCTGGATTATGACCTGGGCGCAAGTGATCAGTACCTGGTCATCACTTCCGATTTTGACGGCGCCAACGAACTGGCCATCGACCTGTTCCAGCCGACGCTGGTGGATGCCGATGCCGTCGACGGTGAAGTTGTCTTCTCCAGCAGCGACCTGACTGCCATCCGTCAGGGCATCATCAATACCACCGTTCTGACCTCCGCTGATCTCGAAGATGATGCTGAAGTTATTGCTGAATTCAACGACGGCACCACTGTCAACCTGGGTGACGGTTCACTGGATCAGACAGGTGACGACACCAGTACCGATCAGTTTGACTACCAGTTCCTGGCTGCTGATGACGACGCAACAGCCGATGCCACCGTTGAAGAAAACTACTCGGTTATCAATACCTCAACCGGTAACGACATCGTTGTGCTCCACTCCAACGACGCTTCCGCCAACACCCTGGTATTTGATTCCGAATTCAACTATCTGACGGTTGTCAACTTCTTCGATGACGCGGCCCTCACCGTGACCGGCAACCATATTCTGGACTTTACCTATTACCTGGACAACCAGCAGGATCCGTCGGATGACCCTGCAGGCAATGCCCAGTCCGTAGTCGACATTACGATTACCTATGATGGTCCGGAAACTGCTGCAGCCGGTGATGACCTGGTCGGCAATGAATTCACCGTTGTCAAGGCTACGTTTGATGATGACGATACCTTTGATGGCCTGACCGCATCCAATTTCCTGGCTGCCATCAACGATGATGACGGAACCGCAGATTATGCCGACATTGACAACGATACCCTTGATGCCGATGATTCTCCCTTTGGCGACAACTTTGTCGGTAGCGTACAGGATCACATTGTTTTCGTTGAAAATAATGAAAACCTTGGTGAATACAAGGTGTTCCATCTGACTTCCGAGCTTGATGCCGATGGTAATGTCGACAATGACGACAATGACTTTGCGACCGCAACACTGCTGGGAACCATTGATTTCGGTGCTTCCATTACCGATGATCCGATCAGCATGGCTAACCTTTGGGGCAGTGATGACCCGACCGGCGACGGTACTACCACCTGGGACGAGTACTACATGGCTCACGTTGTTGCAGGTGAGGGCGGCATTGATCTCGTTGCACCAGGCGCTCCAACCATCGCTCTCAACGATGATGCCGGCGTTAGCGCTGTAGATAATATCACCAACGTTGTTACCGTAGATGTTACACTTGCTGAAGCCGGTGGAGCGTGGGAGTATTCAGTGGATGGTGGTACTACCTATACTGATGGTGCGGGAACGAGTTTCGATCTTGCTGAAGGTACCTATGCAGCTGGTGATATACTTGTTCGTCAAACTGATGATGCTGGCAACACAAGTGCCACCGGTGGCAATGCGGACGAATGGGTCATAGATACTACAGCTGCGAGTTTGGTCGGTGGAGTGGCAGTATACGATGACGATGATGATTCAGGTGACTATACCGGTGGAACAGATACTGTTACGTTCACGTTTGATGAGGCGGTGTCAACGTTCGGTACCGATGCGGGCAGTGCAATCACCGATGGTGGTACTTTGGCTGTTGATGGTTTGAGTGCGACTTTTGTAATTGATACTCTTAGTGCATCTGGAGACATGATAACCCTGACAGGGGTTTTGGATCTCGCTGGTAACACAGCTGATTTCGATTTCACTCTTGCTTAAACCCCAACCCACGGCGACACTGTGGGATAGTTAAACTATAAGCGTCACTAACTCCCGTTCTTCTTCACTGAGGAGCGGGAGTTTTTTTTGTTTATATGTGGAATCGGGGTCAGGCTTGGAATTCCGGGGACACCTTACGCAATTGCGAGTCGTAATTCGTGGAATTCCGGGGACACCTTACGCAATTGCGAGTCGTAATTCGGGGGACACCTTACGCAATTGGAATGCCAGGGACCATACTTAATTGCCGTTCGGCGGCGTTCATTCTGTTTGACATCATGCTTGTTTCGTGATTATTGCGAAAATGCACCTTTAAGAAAAAAACTCTCCTGTTTCAATGGGGGTGCTTTTTTTGTTCTTGTCTTCTTTATCCGGCATGGTTATAATGCTTTGTAAAGTTGGTGTGGACTATCCTGTGCTACTAAATATGAACTGAAACCAGGGATATACTGTAGTTTGACACAACCCATAAACAAGATTCCGGAAAATCCTGTTGCTTTTATTCAGAATTGTGTCCGCACAAAACAAATATATTGGACATATCATGTCAATATGCGACTCATGAAACGGTCAATTCCTCGTAATTTGATTTTGGAGTCTGTTGATAATTTTGTGTTGATAGAATCTTATCCTGAAGATAAATGTTTTCCAATCTATCTCATCTGGTCAGCGATGCAGGATATAATATTTCATATCCTTTTTGCAGTTGATGTGAACGAGGGTAACGTCAGGGTAGTTACAGCATATAAACCTGATCCGGATAGATGGATGGATAACATGAAAAGGAGGCGTAACTGATGAAATGCCATATTTGTGCTGGGGATATGCAGCAAATTAAAACTGATCTTCCGTTTAAACTTGACGAACATCAGATTCTCGTGGTGAAAGATCTTCCTGTAACACAGTGCTCTTCCTGTGGTGAATTTTTGATTTCTGATCAAGTCATGGCATCGCTTGAAAATCTGATTGCTGCTATGGATAAAGACGCAGAGCTTGAAATCAGGAGATATGCTGCGTAGGAATTCGGGGGACATCTATGATAAGTTTGAAATTCGTAGAATTCCCGTAGAATTCCGTAATTCCGGGGACACCATACTTAATTGCCGTTCGGTGGCGTACATTATAAAGCCAGAAAATATTTGGAGGTTATTCGTGCAGTGCCGCGTATTGCTTTGCAGTCGGTAAAACTCGGGGCAGGACGCGAGCCCGAGGTTTGGTGGCTTCCCATCCCAGGCAGGCCAACCAGATAGTGCGCGGAATGGCTTTGTGCGCCGTGCGGTAATAGCTGACCATTCGACGGCTGATTCCCAGGGCTTCAGCCGCGGTGGAGAGCGACAGATCGTTTCGGTATATCCACTCATTGAACATCTCGTGGCTCACCGCGCCGGCTTGTTCTTTGGCCCAGGCGTAAACGTTATCGGCGCCAAACTCTTCGTCGAACCATTCGACGCTGTTGCCCCATTCACCAATGTGGACACGGATGAATACCTCGGGGTCGAGGATGGGCTGGAGATCGGTATGTTTGCGCAGGATGGATTCGACATCGACATCCAGAACTTCACCAGTGCTCCAGGTGGTACGCAGGCGGTAAGGCGTTAGAGCCTCAACAGCCTGCAATTTAGGAAAAAAATACTCATTCATGGGTTACACCTCCGCCATTCGTCGAGCAAGTACGCTTGTTTTACGCAAATCCAGGCCAACGCTGACTGGATTTCCCGTTCAGCTATCCGGCCTTTGATTTCCACTGTTTGGATATCGACCATTCAATCTCGCCCATCATGCAATTTTACATGGACATGGCGTGGGATGGTCGTTTCGGTACATCACTACCCGACAATTATCGAATCGTTTCAGGCTCGGCATAATTCAATATAGAGCAACTGTTGCTCTACTTCAAGAAAAAAAGTAAAGGAATTCCAGGGACACCAAGAATTCCGGGGACACCATACATAAAGGGTCACCCATTAAAGGCCGGGTTTTCGATTCGGGGTCGGGCCATGCTAACCACCTGAAATAAAATTAAATTTGATTTAAAATACCCTCCATATCATGACTATAATCGATTTTTTAGGGTCAAAAACACTGATTTAGAAGGCAAGCTTTGACCAGAGCAAAACGACATTATCTCCCAGGTCAGATTTGGCATATCACCCATCGATGCCATAAACGGGAATTTTTGCTGAAATTTTCAAAAGACCGTCATAGATGGACTCAATGGCTTTTTGAAGCCAAGCTCAGCTTGACAAGAATTGATAATCCAATTAGTTTTAAATTTTGGATAATTTGTTTTTAGGGCCTGGTTCAAAACAGGGTAACAAAGAAGCCCTGAAAAATAATGAAAACCATACTGAGTTCTGTTAATTAAGGATACGTTGTCAAAATATCTTAAAAACAGAAAATAAAGGCACCTCAGTATGGTCAAAGCTATTATCAATATTCCGGATGATTTTTGCAACCCTCTTTCTGAATATTCTTCCAACGCAGCCAACTTAAGCCCTACAGAAAGGAAAGCAATCTCAGTTGAAGCGCTTGCAGGCTCATCTACGGTAACCGAGATTGCAACCCGTAATTAATTTGGGGGACACCTTATGTAATTGCCGTTCGGTGGGGTACATTAGGAATTCCGGAGACACCTATACTTAAATATTGATTGTAATCAAGTCTTTGGCTATGATAAGTCTTCAATCATTGTATTTATGGTTTGTGCAAGTTCACGGATATGTGTTTTGCAAACGTTAAATATTACATCGGCATCAGTTTGGAAGTAATGGTGACTAATGATATCACGCATGCCCTTGGCGTTTTTCCAGTTAACCTGTGGGTATTTAGCCAACAACTTGTTATTGGTAATTTTATAAAGATTTTTTAATGCTTCACCAATTGCAATGAGCAGCATACATATGCTGTCAAGTTTTTCCATACCAGCAGAAGAATCTGTAAAATAATTGACTTCTTTTACAGGTTCAAAACGTTGTAAAATGGTTTGTGCAGCCTTATAAATCTGCTTCATTATTTCTAAAACAAGCTCCTTGTCATACATAAAAGGCTTCCTTGTCTATTCTCTTTTTAAGAAGTGCATTCATGTCATTTCTATACCTTATAATATCAACCTTACGATGTAACTGCTCCTCGAGTTCCTGTTTGATTCCAATAAGATGAAACAGATCTGCTTTCCCGAGTTCAACAACAATATCAATATCACTTTTTTCGTTCATTTCATTCCGTGCCGCCGAACCAAAAATGCCGATTTTAAGGATGCTGTATTGTTTTTGATTTTTGTTTTTGAATCGTCGCAGGTAAGTGAGGATTTCTTCTTGTTTAATCATGATTCCTCCAGTCCTCCAGGCAAAGCCGGGTCCATTGTTAACAATAGATTTTACCAAAGATTTAATATATTGCAATGGCTATTCGCCATAAGGGCAGGGCAATGGAAATGCCGGGGGAAATCGGGAATTCGGGGGACATCTTACTTAATTATTGACCCCCCGTCATGACTTTATCAACGCAGTTCGTCGGCGACCGTTATGTTTGACATCATGATTGTTTCGTGATTATTGTATAATACTTCGTTTCAGACTATGCTACTCAGTGATGTTTTGATTCTCTATAATGAGGTAACCATGGGGAAATTGGATAAGATACTTACTATTATACTGAGTGGAGCATCAGACAACAATATCCCGTTTTCCGACTTGCGCCATATACTCAAGGCACTTGGTTTTAACGAACGAATCAAGGGTGACCATTTTATCTACAGCAAAATTGGTGTGGCGGAAATTATAAATCTGCAACCGCTGGGTAGCAAGGCAAAAGCTTATCAGGCGAAGCAGGTTCGAAATCTGATTCTTAAATATAAGCTGGGGAGGTAACAATTATGCAAAGCCGATACAAACTTATTATTTATTGGAGCGATGACGACCAATGCTTCATCGTTGAAGTGCCTGAATTACAGGGCTGCATGGCTGATGGATCAACCTATCAGGAAGCCGTAAAAAATGTCGAGGTTATCATTCAGGAGTGGATTGAAACCGCCCGTCAACTTGGACGTCCCATACCGGATCCAGCCGGTAAACTCATGTATGAAATAATGGGGTCAGAGTAAAATTAAAATAGAAAGAAAAAAGAAATTAGATCGGGGTCAGAGTAAGAATTTTCACCTAAGTGATAGGACATAAATTTTTCCCTGTTTATTCATCAATGAACTGTATTGGTAGTGGATTCCTTCGAAAATGCTAACAGGGAAAAACTTTAGTCCCGGTACTTATGGTTCACGTTAGGGTTCCCCGGAAAACAATTTCCAAGCCATTTAGGGAAAATGGCAACGTTGCCATTTTCCCTAAATGGGCGGTTCCTCCCATATGATCATGTTTGGGGGTAAGGCTAAGGGGGGTACTTTGCTGTGAAGGCGTATCAGTGGGTATTTAAGGTATTTTCAGGATCATGTTTCTCTTTGTCTGGAACATCCTTATCCTTCATCAGGTTTTGTTTAACAATAATTCTTCCATTGTAAGTTCAGTATCTCGAAGTATTTTTTTCAGAAGTCCTTTACCAATATCCTGACCAGAGTGACTTTGGACAGACATGACTCCGCCGTCATTGTGACGCATTCGAACATGGCTTCCCCTTTTGACGGACAATGCTGAAACCGTTTCTGCTTAGACATTTTATTATGATCGGCTTTAAGCATCCGCTGGTTCATAGTCGATGCTCACTTTTTGGACGCCTAAGGATTCACTTTGAACAAGAGGGTTTTCTTCAATGCACATTTCAATTACGTTCCGCATATTGTGCATTAACTCTTCAATACTTTGTCCCTGGGCATAACATCCTTCCAATGCCGGAACCTCACCAACATAGAAACCATCCTCATCTTTTTCGATAACGACATAAAATTCTTTTTTCATAGTTTGCCTCGTCTGGATGGATGTTGTTCAATTTTTATGATTGATATCTGCCTAAATTTTATACATTTATTTTTGATTTTTGGCAACTGACATTGGGGTCAGAGTAACAATTATTACACCTTGACTCTCCCTATGAAACTGTCTAAAATTTGTCCCATGAACAATGAAAACACCAGCACCATGAACGATGTGGGCAATCCCCATGACAAGCTCTTCCGAGAGACATGGAGCAACCTTGAAAATGCCAGGAGTTTTCTGCATCACTACCTGCCGCACCATGTATTGCGCCTGATGGATCTTGACACCCTTGAAATCAGCAAGGACAGCTTTGTGGAAAAGGAGCTGTCGGATTACTATTCAGATATGCTTTACAAGGTGATGATGTCGGGAAATCCCGGTTTTGTCCATGTGCTGTTTGAGCATAAGAGCTATTATGATAAGCATGTCCATCTCCAGATCCTGGAATACATGGTGAAGATATGGCGCCTTTTTATAAAGCAGAAGAAGAAAAAAGAAGCTCTGCCCATTGTGATCCCGCTTTTGATCTGCCATGGCAAGAGGTCCTGGCCTGAAGATAAAGTCCGGTTATCTTCGTTTTTGTCAGGTCCTGTGGATGAGCTGTCAGGCTATATCCCTGATTTTGGCTTTCACCTCCATGATCTGACCCGTTTCACAGATAAAGATATAAAAGGAACGGTTATGGCAAGGGTGGTGCTGTTGCTTTTCAAGCATGTGTTTGACCCGGATTTGCAGAAAAAATTGCCGGCCATATTGTCGCTCATGAAGAGCTTGATGGAAAAGGAGACCGGGCTTCAATATCTTGAAACAGTGCTGCGGTATCTGTTTAATACAATGGATGACATATCCGCTGAAGCAATCAGGGAAGTTGCCGAGCAGGCGCTTTCCGCAAAGGAAGGAGAGTATATCATGACACTTGCCGAAAGACTTCGTAAAGAAGGGGAAATAAGAGGGGAAATAAGGGGTAAGCTTGAAGGCAAGCTTGAAGGCAAACTTGAAGGGTTGACGGATGCCATTGAACTGGGGATGATCCTTAAATTCCCGGATCAGGTTGACCAAGTCATGGCAGAGGTAAAAAAAATCAAGGATCTTGATACCCTCATAAAAATTAAGGAAGCCATTAAAACGGCAAATGATGTTTCTGAAATCTTATAGGGGGAGATGTAGATTCAGATGTAGATTCGGGGGGACACAGATTCGGGGTAGAGTATAGCACTGATTCTTCAGGTTTCTTCAGCCATTTCTATATTCGAGACGCCTTGCCGCACGCAGCTACTAAGTGTTGAATTAAGCCTTGCTGATTGAGAACTCAATCCCTGCCGGTAGCGGTGTGTGTCAAGCAAGTTGTCGCCTTTTTTTTTCAAACGAAGTTCCAAGCTCTACCGCACAATTCTCTCATGGCCTCCGACGAGCAATTGGGGGCCCATTCTCAGCCATGAGAGAATTGTGCTATACCGTACCATACTCAAACGGTTATACCGCTTGCTTATCTGCCGTTTTTTCAATTTT
>Ga0209800_10000288_pt1 | contig 94698 bp, 85 predicted proteins | sample Higcelweek8metaG_FD_187174 | JGI IMG/M metagenome (GOLD analysis project Ga0209800, IMG submission 187174) | Freshwater pond sediment microbial communities from the University of Edinburgh, under environmental carbon perturbations - High... | ecosystem: Environmental > Aquatic > Freshwater >... | reverse complement strand
ATCTTCTCCCACCTCTATCATGGCCTCTTTATTATCAACAGCCATGATATTGGGGGATGAGAGAATAGTCACCTTGGAATCAGAGCCCAATGCAGTAACAAGCCCTTTAAGAATATTTGAAGAGTTATATATGCCATAAGAAAAATTAGATACGGTTCCCAGAGTCTGATCAAATGTACGGCTTGAGTCTTCAGTATCCAATCCACCCTGGCCCTGATAGTTGCCAAGACTGTTGTTCAGCAGCCACTGCACCCCATATTGGGTCTCATTGGTAAGAGATACTTCTGCAATTACAACGTTGATAAGCACCTGTCGGGGGTTGATATCCAGCTCTTTAAGGACATTTTTAATAATTTTGTAGTCTCTCTGTGATGCTTTGAATATGATGGCATTATTGATCTCATCAGGGATGATCTCCACATCTCCTGAGAGATCACCAGAGACGCTGCTTGTCTTCAGATTTGTTGCAGCGTTATCTTTACTTTTAGACTGATCTGACTTTTCAGTTGGCTTGACAATCTGCGTCTTCTGTGAAGAGGAGCCGCTTGCCTTTGCCCCGTAGAGCTGCTTTAAGATATCAGCCATCTCAACTGCTGTGCCATTTTTCATGAAATAGACAAAAACACCTGTGCCGTTTCCTGCATCATCTCCTAAGTAATCCATAGCTGAGATCCACTTGTCCACAAGGTCAAGAATTTCAGGCCATCTTGTTGCAACAAGAATTGCGTTTATGCTGTCAATGCTCAGAACCTCATACCCCCCCTTGACTGCTCCTGGTCTGTAGTAGAGTCCTGAGCTTTTTATAAGTTTGGTTATATTCTGAACAATATCCTTGGACTCCACCTGTTTGACAGGAAAGATCCTCCAGGAGATATCCATGAAATATGGCACATCCATAAGAGCAAGCACGTTAATGACCTTTTCCACATTCTCAAGAGTGTCTGTCACAATAATGGAGTTGCTGACAGTGTCAACTGAGATGGGTGCACCTTTGGAGGTAAAGGTCTGAACGCTTTTAAGGACAGATGGTGCATCAAGATATCTGAGCCTGATGAGTCTGGAGATATCTCCAGAGCCATCAGGTAAGCCGCCTTCATATACATCCTGTGCAGTCAGCCCGGCACTCTCATTCTTGCTGACAATCTTGAACATATCTCCTGGCCCCTGGGTTATGGAGAGGTTGCTAAGTTGCAGAATATCGTTTAACAGTGCAATAAACTGCTGTTTTGTATAGGTGCCTGAAAAGTGGAAAGAGACTTTTGCCTTGACATGAGGATCTATTATGTAGTTCACCTTGAACAGCTCAAAAAGGGTTGCATCCAGAACTTCAAAGAGATCAGCATTATCAAAGGCAAGTTCAACCTTTACAGGGGCAGAGCTGGTTACAGGAGCAGCTCTTCTGTTATTTTTTTCAATACCCGCTGTTCTAGGTGGTTCTGCCTTCATGTTTCCCTGCAAAACTGCACCTTTTCTCTTGCTGAACTCTCCATCAAAGGAGCCAGGTGTTATCTGACCATTAATAGCGCTTTCACCAAATTGGTTACCTTTAGGGTCGTCATCAAAAATGGCCAGGTTTTTCTCTTCAGAGTGTGAAGGTTTTGCCTTTTGGGTAGAAGAGATCATATATTCAGACTCCCCGGCTTTTTCAGCAGAGTGTTCAGCAGCAGGTTGTATGGACTCTTCTGAACTCTGAACCGATCTCTCCTGTGATGCACAACCTGAACAGAAGAGTAAGATCAGAGCAGTCAACAGACAGAGTGACCGTATCCTTGAACTCTTTTTTTCTATCAGCTGGTGTGGCTTTATTAACTCATCTACTGGTCTATCTTTTCTTGATCTATCTTTTTTTATACAAAACGATTTTTTCATTAAATCAACCATTATTAATCCTTATCAACAAACAATGTTTCAAGTCTGAAGGTGATATGGAGACTGTTCTCCCTGCTTCTGCTGTAGTTTATATTCATCTGTCCTATTCTGACAAGCTGCTTTAACTCCTCAAGGTACTTCAGAAGAGAGGCAACTCCATGATGATTTGTTGTTATTGTAAACTCCAGCACCCCCATATCGTAATCCATCCATCTGCCAGGGCTCAAAACCTGGTATTTTTGCAGAGGGATACTTTTTCTATCCATAAAACTCTGTATTTTCTGCTGAATAACAGCATTGAGTTCTTCAAGGTTCTTACCAGGGATCATAAGATTTGCAAAACCCTGCACCTCTGTCTCCTGAATCATATTCTCAGAATGAGTTCTCTCAAGCTCTTTAATTTTTTTCTCTACCCGGATTTTTTTCTCAAGTTTAAGGGCATATTCATCCTTTGCTTCAGAGATACTCTCCTGTAAAGGGGCATAGAGGTAAACCCACCACACCAGAACAGAGAGTACGGCAAGCACTGCCCCCATAAGCCACTGGCGATTGCGTTTTCTGCTCATTGCACATCTCCTGAATTACCCATAGCTCTTCTTGATGGATTAACCGGCTTTAGTCCATTCTCAACACTTTTCTGCTGGAGATCAAAAGGGTTTGGAGCACCATCCGCAGGGTCTGGTGGCCTGGCAGAACTCTTTGAATGGTCACCAGCAGGTTTAAAAGCTTTCAACCTTGCGTCCAGAGGCTGTGGGTGTTCTGAAGCATCTCCACCCTTTAATCCACCACCCTTTAACTCACCATCCATGTATCTTATCTCTGCACCACCCTGTTTCAATTTGTCAGCCAGCTTTTCCGGTTTCAGTTCAAGTACCATTGTGAAGTTTTCGTCTCCGTTAGCTCTCCGGTTTACAGAGCCTCTGAGCATGACGTTGCCAAAAAGATCGGAAGAGCGTAACGCTTCAACTGTTCTGAGGGCATCGGTTCCTGTCCCTCTCAGTGTTATGCCGCTTTCGTTGAAAGTAAAATTAGCAAACCATGTGCCATCAGGCACAAGGGTGGCAATTTCATTTATCACAGTATAAATGGGAGGACGAGTCTGCATGAAGGCTTTGACATCTGTTTTGAACCTTGAAGCCTTTTTCAGGGTATCAATCTTATTTTGCAGTGGCTCAAGCTCTCTTTCAAGGGCTCTCACCTGTTGAGTTATCTCACTTAATTCAGAAGTTGCCCTGACACTCTGGCTGTTGATATTATCTGTTATAAAATAGAGAATAACGATCAATATAGAGAGAGAGGGGACAATATAACGGAACGGATGTACAATATTTATCTTTACTGGCTCCTCATCCAGAGAGATCTGCTGAATTTTACTTATAAGAGGAGCCACTGCGGCAGATGCATAATTTGTCCTGAAAGTGGGAAGAGATGACAATCTCCCTTTTTTCCACCTTTTTATGCTTACGCTCTTTTTTCTATCTCTGATCAGCACCCTGCTGTTCCGGCTGAACGCCTCTTTTTGCATACTGTTCTGATCTATATCCGGCTCTGCTGAAGCGTCATTCTCCTCCATATCTGCCGTGATCCCGTTCTTAAAAGTATCTGCAATAGTCGTGGAGTCTGAAGAGAGGTCGTTAACCATGCCTTGACACTGTGGAAAGTGACTCTGTAGAGCCGACAGGATCATCTTTTTATCATCTTCAGCATCCACAGGACAGGAGCTGGAGAAGATCAGAGTACTCCCTGATCTTGCAAAAAATTCAACAGTATCCTCCTGCACTAATGAAAACAGGACGCCATCAGGTTCTGAACTGTCATCTATCAGAGCACAGACTCCATAGCTTAACGGAAATATACCCTTCAGGGACTCTCCATGGCCTGTCTCTGAAAATATTTTCCGATATTTTTCTATCTCATCTTTTGCCGCATATACCAGAAGTGCATGGAATGCACCTCCATTACGCTCTGAAACAATCACATCGTAGTATATGTCATCTGGTGCAAGATGAGAGTATATGGCAAGGCTGTTTTTAATAGAGATCAGGGCATCTTCAACTGGCATGAGAGGCAGAGTGATCTCTCTGATAAAGAACTCAGATCTTGGAAGAGTCAGGTATATTGATCTTGAGCTGTCAACTGAAAGCTCTGTTAAAAATGCTCTGAGAAGTGCATGGCCGTTTCCACGTTTAATGTTGTGGGAAGGAGTGTGCCGGTCTCCCGGAGATTTCAAAGAACAGGAAGAGATCCCCTTTACAACAGAGACATAGTGCATGCAATCTCTCTCTACATATATCCCCACTATCTTCTTCTTTATCAATTTTCACCTTTATTGATTTTCAGTTTTATTGATTTTCACTTCTCAACCTGACGGTCATATCAGGTAATAGTACAATAATATTCACCCATGAGAACTTTTTATATGAAAGTATAGGGATACAAACTGGTTGGTACCCCGTAGAGACGCAAGATCTTGCGTCTCTACAACTTTCCTGCTTCATTGTGCCTGTCAGGGCATGGCCGTTAATCAATTCTCATACTGAGCGATATGGGCAATCATGACCCGGCTCAGCTGCTCGGAAAGTTTGAATGAGCTGCCATCTTTGATGACCCAGAAGAGTTCATTTTGCCATCTGTCACCTTCTCTTGGAAATAGCATTGAGACCCGTATGTACTCTTCGGGGTATATGGTAAACTGTTCCAGAATGGAGGTTATTTTTTCATTATCAGCAACATCTTTCTCTTTATCTGCTCTTTTTTTATCTTTGTATGAGGAGTTGGCGGTGGCCTTATGTGCTAACTTATAACTCTCTGCCAGACCACTGTAAATTGGCAGCTCAAAGAGGTACTCATAGGGATCAGGCCAGAATATGGAGGGGCTGAACCCCTTTACCATGGAGATCTGTGCCATGCTCTTGAGTGGCCCATTCCCAGGGTCACATGGAGGATCAAGACCTCCATAATAGACTTTTTCTGCGCCATTTGGGCGAAGCAGATCATCTGGATCAAGCCAGTCCAGCAGGGCATCTGTAAACATCTCTGCCTCCTGCTCCTGGCCATAAATTGAGTAAAGAGCTGTTCGGATACCGTTCTCCTGCTCTAAAGAGAGCTGGATTCTGGATGACTCCTCTTCAACTTTTACCCACACTTCAACCCCTCCTGGTCTCAGCCTGACCCATGGAACCGTTGTTTTCTGGGTATTATCTGTGGTATCTGCAGCGCTATCCGCCTTGATCTGTGCATCTGCATTCTCCTCCTGAGCTTCTGTTGCAAGAAGATCATACTGTGATGAGGCAAAGAGTTCAAGCACAGAGAACTCGGCAGCCTCCTGCTGGAACAGCTCAGTTATATGAAGTGCAATAGCAGCTTTATTTCTGTTATGAGCAACATATTCACTGGAAAGAAAACTTATGATTACCAGAATCCATAAGACCAGCACCAGGACGCTCCCTCTCTGCTCTCTGGTGCAGATATCTCCACAACTAGTATTCAAATTTTACCCCCAACCCTGAAGAGCCAGACAGAGGGGGCTCCTCCCCGTCGTTTTGTCTGGGCAAAGAGCAACCGGATAAACCCGGGTGGATCTGGTGAGTTCTCATCCCAGAAATCCTGAAAAGATGAACCATCCATTTTTAAAGCCGTTGACTCCTCTTCTGCCATGAAAGAGAGAGAGAACTGTTCAACATCCAGTATGGTTGCCACAGGTTCCATCTGAACTCCTTGTTTATCAGCTCTGGAACTCTTACCTGATTTAGAGGCACGGAGCGCCGCTTTTCCACCACCTGCTTTTCCGGTTGTTGTAAATAGTCCATTGCTCTCTTTAATATCATCCTCACTTCCAATAACCTTTTCATAAACAGTAAGTTTTTTTGCACCCGGATCATAAAGATAGGCAACCCGTATCAGACCCTGAGAAGGTGTACCTTCAGGAGAGTAGAGTGTATAAAATGAGAGGGTCTGTGCTCTCCCCAGAAACTGAAGCTGTTTTATTACACCTGTAGATAACGATGTAATTCCAGAGAGTGAAGCGATACTGGCCTGATCTGCACTACTGCTGCTAACCTGTGAGGAGCTGGAAAATGATGTGCTGCTTACCATGGCTCTGAGCTGCTTTTCAACCATATGGGTGAGTACAACTTCAATCTGCACCTTCTCTCCTTCATTAACTCCCCGCTCCCAAGCCTGAAGATTTACCCTGAGTGCAAATGCCATGATAAGTGTGATCATGGCTACAAGTACCATTGCAACAAGAACCTCTATCAGGGTAAAACCACTGTTTTTAACAGTAGCTTCAAGTTGTTGAACAGTCACTCCACTCTTTTCAACATTAAATCGAGGGTTGTCAGAGGTGAATCTTGATTTTACACAGGAGCTGTTCATTGATTATTGCTCGCCTTCTGTAACTGGCTTTGCCAGAATATCGGTGCTCACTGAATCCTGCTGCCTCTTCCAGATGGAGACACAGTACTCTTTCTCAATCAGCTGACTGGTTTGACGGACACACAAAGTGACACTGACCATTCCAGGCACTTCAATCTCCTCACCAGATGAAGCTTTTTCCCCTTTACTCTTCTTTTTTTTCTCTCTCTCCTGTTTGCCGGTTTTATTTTTTCCAGAATCACGAACTGCATCGGCGTCAACACCCCATGCAAAATCGGAACTGTTTATGATAAGCGGGGAGCTTTCTGACCTCAATATCCACCCATCCTCACCTTCAACCACCTGCTGAAATTTTTTATTTTCAACTATCAGTTTCATCAGTTGAGGGTTGTTCAGAATGTTTTTAAGAATTCTGACTGACTCAATGGCATGGTCTGCACGTGCAGATAGCCCTTTTGATGTTGACAGTGCACCAGTAACCGCTGTGATGGAGATACCAATGATAATAAGTGCAACCATCACCTCAAGCAGCGTGTATCCTGATATTTTCAGGCAGATGTCTCTGTTGTTTCTCATATTTGACACTTTAACTTAATTTGTGTTCTAAATTGAAAATATCAGCGAGCCTCATCAACCTCTTTTATACTGCCGGTGAGCATATCCACCTGAAATGTAAACTCAAATTCATTCTCAACAGAGAGCGTTAAAATACCACCACCAGAACTTCCATCAGGGTAGAAACAGATCAGGTAGAGACCGCCATACCCAACTTTGATCCGTTCTCCTTCCACAAGTATATTCTCAGGTATCTTAAGAAGATCATCATCATAAAACGCTCCGGATGCGCCATCAGGAGCGCTCTGATCTGTCATGGAGTTCTTAGCGGAACTTTTCTCTGTGGTTCTGCTGTAAAGCAGAGTGTCATCCATCAATGCAATATGGCACTCTCTTGATTCCGGTGAGATGGTAAGGCAGGCTGGTACTCCTCTTCCCACCGCAGTAAGGCGTGCTTTTCTGCACATTGCTATCATCTTATCAGCAAACATGCGGCTCTCCTTCATTCTGCCTGACTGTCCCACGTTCATTAAGACAAGAGAACCTGCAATGGCAGCAAGTATCATGACAACGATGATCTCAATAAGAGTGAAGCCGTTTTGATTCACTGCTATATGTCCGGGATCTGATTGTTCTGGAGCAGATCTTATATTACCAGAGATCGTATTTGAAAGAGGGATGATATTAATAGAGTCCTCTCTACTATCAAACTTTTTCAGGAACTTCTGCTGAACCAGCCATTTTTCAGAACTGTATTTCATTCACACCAAAAATTGTGGTCAGCATGGATACCACCACTCCGCCGATAAGTAGTCCCAGAAAGAGGATGGAGAAGGGTTCCAGGAGTGCAAGATAGGTCTTTATTTTGGACTGAATCTTTCTGTCCAGGTCATCTGCAACAGATACCAGCATATCACCGATTTTTCCGGTCTCTTCGCCAAGTGAGACCATCTGAACCACCATAGGGGGGAAGATTTTCTGTTCTCTCATAAGCGCACTGACACTTCTGCCCTCCTTCACCTGCATATAAATATACTCCACAGCACCCTTCACCTGGCTGTTCGAGACCACAGCCTTGACAATATGAAGGGCCTTCATAAGTGGAACACCGCTCTTCACAAGGGTACCCAGAGTTCTTGAAAATCGGCTCATCTCAATATCCAGCATCACATTTCCCACATATGGTACCTTAAGGATATTTTTATCCAGCACGGTTTTTCCCTGCTCAGTTTTCAAGAATCGCCATAAAAACAGAAAGAGCAGGATGGAGGCAGAGATCAACAGCCACCACCACACCCTTAAGAAATTACTTATTTCCAGAAGTATCTGTGTGGAGAGTGGGATCTGTTGCCCCAGATCTGCAAAGATACCTGCAAACTTTGGAACTACAAACCCGAGAATAACCAGCAGAGATAAGAAGCCGACAGAGAGGAGAATGGCAGGATAGATTGAGGATGAGATCACATATTTCTTGATCTCCTCTGTCCGTCCAATGAATTCGGTAAGCCTTTCCATTACCGATGGAAGAATTCCACCCATCTCTCCGACCCTCACCATATTAACATAGAGATCATTGAAGTCCTGCGGTTTTTCCGCCATGGCATCAGAGAGGTTGGTTCCCTTCTTGATGGCCTCTTGAAGATATAGGGTCATCTGTCTGATCTTCGGGTCAGATGTGGCGCTGCCAGCAATTGAGAGTGCACGGTCTATTGGAAGTCCTGAGCGGAAAAGATGGGTAAGATCAGAGGTGAGTTGAAGCAGGCGGGCGTTGCTGAGGCTGCGTCCTGTTGAAAAGAGGCTGATCCCGATTCTGTTGGAGGACTTTTCATCAACCCAGCGTAACAGCACTGAACCTCTGGCCTGGAGTATTAACAGTATCTCACCTCTGTCTCTTGCCTCCATGGCCTCTGTCATTTTTCTGCCATCAGGGTTGATGACCTCAAATCGGAACTGCGGCATCAGTGTGATCCCTCTACTGGTGATGAGTTGTATTCCAAGGCAGCTTCAGGATTGAGAGTGCTCTTTAAAGATAATATCATCTGGAGACTCTTAGTACCTCTTCGTATGTTGTAAGTCCAAGTTTCACCTTTTGAATTCCATCCATTTTCAATGATAGCATCCCCTTGGCGACTGCCTTCTTAAAAAGACGGTTTCTATCAGAGCCAGCGACAATCTCTCCTTGGAGATCATCATCAAGTACCATCAGTTCAAATATCCCGAGTCTTCCCTTGTAACCTGTCTCCCCACACACTTTACACCCCTCTCCTCTGTAGAAAGTTGGGGATAGGATATCAGCGGAGATGCCAAAATCAATAGCAAGGGATTCAAGCTGTTCTCTGGAGAGGGTAACCTGCTTGCAGCAGTTGGAGCAGACTTTGCGCACCAGACGCTGTGCAAGCACCCCTACAAGAGAGGATGAGATCATGAAGCGTTCAATACCCATATCCTCAAGTCTGGTCACAGCTCCTGCGGCATCGTTGGTGTGAAGCGTGGAAAAGACCATATGTCCGGTAAGAGCTGCCTGAACAGCAATTTCAGCAGTCTCACCATCTCTGATCTCTCCAATCAGCATCACATCAGGATCGTGGCGGAGAAATGATCGCAGGGTATGGGCAAATGTGAGTCCGATTGATGACTGCACCTGCACCTGATTCACTCCATCCATCTGATACTCTACAGGATCCTCTACTGTTACAATTTTTTTATCAGGTGTGTTGATCTCACTTAAGGCTGCATAGAGGGTTGTTGTCTTGCCTGAACCGGTCGGCCCTGTAACCAGAAGGATCCCGAAAGGTGTTGAGATAAGAGATCTGAATTTTTTGAGAAGCAGATCGTCAAACCCGAGTTTTTTAAGGTCAAGAGAGACATTCTCCTTGTTCAGCAATCTTAGCACAATGCTCTCTCCGAAATGGGTAGGCACAGTTGAGACACGGATATCCACCTCATCCTGACCAGCCTTGATTTTGATTCTTCCATCCTGAGGAAGCCGTCTCTCTGCAATATCAAGCTTTGCCATGAGCTTGATCCTTGAGATTATGGCAGCTTTGAGCTTTACTGAGATACTCTCCTGATCATGAAGAACACCATCAATACGGTATCTGACAAGAACCATGTGGCGTCTTGGCTCAATGTGAATATCGGAGACTCCAAGTTCCAGGGCACGGTTTATGACATGGTTCACCAGCCTTATAACAGGAGCCTCTGTTGCCATCCCCTTGAGCTGCTCCGGGTCATCCCAGAGAGCATCTTCAAGAGAGAGATCCAGAGAGTCACCACTCTCTTCTCCGGTCATATCAGCGCCTGCCTCATACCACCTGTAAATATACTGGCTTATCATCTCATTGGATGCTCTGAAGACAGAGAGCTTTTTTGCGTAGGCTTTTCTGATAATCTCACGGGTATTGAAATCCAGAGGATCTGCCATCATTACCTGGAGCCTCTGTTCAGAATCGTTGACAGGTAGAAAGCTGAAACGTTTCATGAAATGGACTGGTAGAAGAAGCAGATCTGGCGGGGTTTCCGGGATATCTTTCTCATCCATCTCAGGAATAGCGGTTGCGCTTTCAGAAGGCTTACTGGACTGCAAGTCAGGCTCAGAATCGGTTATTGATTCAGAGGTTGCTGATTCAGAAGTTGTGTCAGAGATCTTTATTCCCAACTTACAATATCCTTAGTCATCTTATCTTCACCACCCTCTGCATTATCAGAGCCATAACTGAACAGATCATATTGACCATGTTCTCCTGGTGAGAGATAGTTGAACTCATTTTCCCATGCATCCTTTGGTACAGGTTTCGGAAGATAGGGGCCATCCCAGTTCTTAAGCTCACCTGGGTTTTCTCTTAGTGCATTGAGCCCCTCGTCTGTTGTAGGGTATCTTCCGTTGTCCAGCCGAAAGCTGTCAAGGGCAGACCCTAGCAGCTCTATCTGGGTCTTTGTTGTTTTAATTTTTGCCTGATCTATCTTGCCAAAAAATTTTGGAGCCACCAGTGCAGATAGAAGCCCTACAATTATGATTACGACCATTATTTCAATCAGTGTAAATCCTCTCTGATTGCTGCTGCCACAGGCTTTTGATTCTAAACTCTCGTAATCATTAACGTTATTTTTGCTCTTTTCCATTCACCATCACCTTTCTGACCTAAAGAGGCTCATCATCATATATGTCATGAAGTTTAATCCCTTCTGCAATGGGACTACAGTAGATAAAAGCTATATGACAATAACAATGATGAGCCTGTACATTTTATTCAACAGTTAAGAACAGTTGATATTACTCTGTCGTCTTTTTTTCCTCATCTTTTTTCTCCATTGACTCAGTTTTCTGCTTCTCCTGAGCCTCTTTGATAAGAGCTTCAAATTTCTTTTTCAGCTCTTCTGCCCGTTTAGGGTCCTGAACTGAGACAGCGCTCTTATTTTGTACAACATCTGCATTTGCACCAGTTGCGTTCTGTTGCTGTATCTTCTGGATAACTTCAAGAAAATTTTTCCCATTCTCTCCACCACTCCCGCCTTTATCAGAGCTTGCTGCATCTCTTCTGCCATTGCCAGGGGCTAAAAGATTTTTGCGGTTCCCTGCCAGGGGAGCCTTTGCAGGGGCATCAGGATCAATGAGTCTTGCCATCACATTGATTTTTATCTCAGGCTGAAGTTTACTGTCTGTTTCCAGAATAAGAACATCGTAGTAGGAGCCAGCATCTTTTTTCAGATTCTCTACAGTAACTGAATACTCTTTTACCCCAGAGGCAGAATTCGTCTCCTTAAGCTCATACTTGATATTTTTTCCGTCCTGAGCCCTGATTTTGGCAATTGAGAATGGGTATTTGCTCTCTGGCACAATTTTAACCATAGATTTCAAATCTTTGCCAATATTGCCGTTAAGTCTCAGAACTGAGGGGGTTATGGTTGCAAACTTCTCAACATTGCCTGAGACTGTGAGGTTAGTCTCTGGATTTGCGCTGTCATTTGTAACAACGGTAATGGTTTTCATAAGTTTTCGTCCACCATAACCTCTGGTATTAACCTTTATTGATATTTTTCCCTCTCCACCTGGAGGGATCTCTCTTGAATAAGAGACGGTAGTACACCCTCAGCCAGTTTTGACCTTCTTGACTTGAAGAGCATCTGTCCCTTTGTTCATAATAACAAAATCGTGGATAACATCTGTCCCCTCAACTGCTGAATCAAACTCAAAAGCAGGTGATGGGAAAAATAGAGAAGGCGTTTTTGCAGCACTCTCCTTCTGATCCGAAGCCTTATGTTCCACAACTTCACTCTTCTGTTCTGAACTCTCCTGCTTTATAGCCGCGCTCTTCAGCTCTGATGTCTCCTTTTTGAGATCTGTTGCGCTGGCACTCAGACACAGAGATGCTGAACAGAGAGCGAGAATCAAAGAGGAGAGCAAAATCTTGCACATCCTATTCATGACTTGAATTCCTTTACGTTTAATTTACTCTTAAATAGGGGTCGATCATATCTTCGGCCAACGCAGCATTGCTTATGATACGTGATTACTGACTATCATTGCAAAAGTGACCAAATTTCATGATCAAGCCCCTTGAATACCATAAGTGATACTTATGTGTGATAACTGCCCTTATTATTCAGGGGTGCTTCACATGATGCAAAAAACAAACCAAAAATAATGACAAAACAGTGTCATGTCAATAATCAGGGGTTGACTCACACCAATAAGCTGCGGATACGCATCCATCCATCTTCAGGTATCTGAGCACCTACCACCTGGCACACCTCGTATCCACAGGCAGATGCTATCTCTCCACTCTTTGCTATGGAGTAGCCGTTGGCAATCCCGTATAGAAAGCCTGCTGCCCAGAGATCTCCTGCTCCTGTGGTATCTTTTGCAGGTTTTCTGTTGATGGCATTGATCTGTGTCATCTTGCCTTTGCATGAGATGTAGCTACCTCTTGGACCCACCTTCAGCACAGCGATCTCAACATTTTCAGCTAACGCATCAAGAGCCATCTGTTCGTCTGAAAAACCGGTATATGCCCTTGCCTCATCTTCATTTGCAATTAGAATATCAACATACTCTGGCACAATACTGTTCAGTATTTTTTTTGACGCCTCCACAACTTCAAAACTTGCAAGATCAAGTGCGATCATGGCACCTGCTTCTTTGGCACTGCTAAGGCATGCCATCATAAGATCAGGATTGAAGAGCAGATAACCCTCCATCAGAGCAATTCCGCTATCCTGGAACAGCTCTTCAGTTATTGTATCTGGATCAAGTTCAGTTGATGCTCCAAGGCAGGTGAACATGGAGCGCTGAGCATCCTCAGTAATAATGGAGAGCACCTTGCCAGTCGGGTTGGAAGATGTGTGGAAAAGAGGAGCTACATTGGATTGCTTCAGGTTCTCTTCATAGAATATCCCATAGGAGTCCTCTCCCCGTTTGCCGATAAAACCAGCTTTCCCTCCAAGCTTACCCACCCCAACAATTGTGTTACACGTTGCACCTCCAGGTACCACAAGAGGTCTGTTCCCGGTTTTTTGCAGAATCTTCTCAATGTCGGAATCTGTTACAAGAGTCATACCCCCTTTCTCTTTGCCAAGCTCCATTAGAAAATCATCGCTTTCATGTATCAAAAGATCAATAAGAGCTGAACCCACACCTGTTATTTTTGAACTTTTTACTCTCTTTTCAAACATTTTAACACCATAGTTATCTTTCAATATTTGGAGAATTAATAAGATATCGAGCTGTTATCAAAATAATAATATATTGTATATTATAGATTCCAGGATCACTGTGTATATCACAAGATCAGAGATCATTCCAAAATTAAATTGAGGAGTCTCATCATTTATTGACAAACCACTGTTCATGGCATAAATTTATTAACCTTAGTGCTACCGTAATCCATAATCAGAATATATTAATATAAAGTACATGGCAGATTCTCCCGCCACAAAGAAGCATGAAAGTTGTAGAGACGCATGTAGAGACGCAAGATCTTGCGTCTCTACGGGGCACCCACCAGTGTGTCCCTAGACTTTCATATAAAAAATAAGACAGAAATGTATAATTAAACTCAAGGTCAACATATCACTAACCCAAAGGAGCGCAGCATATAATGACAGATATGAATATGGGTATTAGAAGATCTCTTTTTACTTCTGAGTCTGTAACCGAAGGCCATCCTGACAAAGTGGCAGACGCCATCTCAGACAGCATACTTGATGCTATCATGGCTGAGGATAAGAAGTGCAGGGTTGCATGCGAGACTCTTGTTACAACAGGTCTTGCAATGATTGCGGGTGAGATAACCACCAGCTGCTACGTGGATATTCCAGCCATTGTAAGAGAGACTATAAGAGATATTGGATACCACTCGTCTGACATGGGATTTGACTGGAGAACCTGCTCTGTAGTCACCAGCATTGGTCATCAGTCACCAGATATCGCCCAGGGAGTTGATGAGGGAGATGGCCTTTTCAAAGAGCAGGGTGCTGGTGATCAGGGACTTATGTTTGGCTTTGCCACTGACGAAACTCCTGAGCTGATGCCAATGCCCATAAGCTACGCCCATAAACTGACCAAACGGCTTGCCCAGGTGAGAAAAAATGGTGCTCTTGATTTTCTTCGACCTGATGGTAAATCTCAGGTGACAATTGAATATGTAGATGGAAAGCCTCTGCGTGTTGATACGGTTGTAATATCTGCTCAGCATAAGCCCGATATTAGCCATCCTGACCTTAGTGAAGCGATTATAAAAGAGGTGATCAAAAAAGTTATCCCAGCAGAGATGATGGATGGAGATACCAAATTTTTCATCAATCCAACAGGTAAATTTGTCATAGGCGGCCCAATGGGAGACTGTGGTCTGACTGGCAGAAAGATTATCGTGGATACCTACGGTGGTCAGGGCAGCCATGGTGGTGGCTGTTTCTCAGGCAAAGACCCCTCCAAGGTTGACAGAAGTGCATCTTACATGGGCAGATACATTGCAAAAAATATGGTTGCAGCTGGACTTGCAAACAGGTGCGAAGTTCAGGTTGCATATGCCATTGGCGTAGCTGAACCTGTCTCTCTGCTTGTTGACTTCATGGGAACTGGCAAAATTTCAGAGGTCAAGGCGATACAGATCATTCGTGAGGTGTTTGATCTCAAACCAGCAGGTATCATCAGAACGCTCGATCTGCTTCGCCCCATATACCGTAAAACCTCAGCCTATGGCCACTTTGGACGGCACGATCCTGACTTCACATGGGAACATACAGATAAGGCCGAAGAGATAAGGATTAAAGCCGGACTTTAAAATATAGAGTGATAGAAAGAGCCCCAAGGTTACCTTGGGGCGTAAAAAAATTAAGGATTTTATAATGGCTCAAGAAAATAGAACAACATCTTTCATGTCACTGGATCTGACTCTTAAGAACAGAGTCAGAGATATCTCTCTTGCATCGGACGGTCATAAGGATATGCAGCTCTCTGAAAAGGAGATGCCGGGTCTGATGGCTCTCCGTAAAAAATATGGCCAGTCAAAACCACTCAAAGGGTTGAAGATCATGGGTAGCCTCCACATGACTATCCAGACAGCCATGCTCATAGATACGCTTTATCAGCTTGGGGCAGATCTCAGATGGGCCACCTGCAACATATTCTCCACTCAGGACCATGCAGCAGCAGCCATTGCAGAGAAGGGGAGTGCCTCTGTCTTTGCATGGAAAGGGGAGACTCTTGAGGAGTTCTGGTGGTGTACAGAACAGGCTCTTACATGGCCGGATGGCTCTGGGCCTGACCTTATTGTGGATGACGGAGGCGATGCAACACTTTTTGTTCATCAGGGAGTCAGAGTTGAGAGTGATCCCTCTCTGCTGGAGCATGAGACGCACAGTGCTGATGAGAAGTTTCTCATGGAGCGCCTTAAACACTCCTATGGAGCAGATCCTAATAAGTGGAGAAAAATTGCTGCAAAGATTCGTGGGGTATCTGAAGAGACCACAACAGGGGTTCACAGGCTCTATCACCTGGCTTCAAGAAATGAGCTGCTTTTTCCTGCAATCAACGTCAATGATTCAGTAACCAAGTCAAAATTTGACAACCTCTATGGATGCCGTGAATCCTTGGCAGACGGGATAAAGCGGGCAACTGATATCATGCTTGCAGGCAAGGTTGTTGTGGTTGCAGGATATGGCGATGTTGGAAAGGGGTGTGCATCCTCCATGAAGGGCTACGGAGCAAGGGTCATCATAACAGAGATTGACCCTATCTGCGCACTTCAGGCTGCAATGGAGGGGTATCAGGTGTTGACCATGGAGGAGGCAGCTCCTCAGGGTGATATCTTTGTCACAGCCACTGGAAACTATCTGGTCATCAGAAGAGAGCACATTAAGATGATGAAGGATGAGGCGATCATCTGCAATATAGGCCATTTTGACAACGAGATTGAGATGCGGTTCCTTGAGGAGAATCCAGCCCACACCAAGATCACAGTCAAACCACAGGTTGACAAATGGAGGCTCGAATCTGGTAGATCAGTGATTGTGCTGGCAGAGGGGCGGCTTGTCAACCTCGGGTGCGCAACAGGTCACCCAAGTTTTGTAATGAGTGCAAGCTTCACCAATCAGACACTTGCCCAGATAAAACTTGCCACTGAGAAACTTGATAAACAGGTTTACACTCTTCCAAAAGAGCTTGATGAGGAGGTTGCACGTCTCCATCTGGATATGCTTGGTGTCAAACTGACCAGACTGAATCAGGAGCAGGCAGATTATATTGGTGTACCCATCAACGGTCCATTTAAGCCAGATTATTACAGATATTAAAGATGAATGAAAAAGAGCTTAAACTGTTGCTTGAGAGTGTCTCAAAAGGTTCTCTGTCCGTAAAGAGCGCACAGGATCAACTGAGCAGGATGGCATTTGAAAATATTGACGGTTACGCCAGCGTTGACCACCACAGGTCTATCAGAAAAGGGTTTCCAGAGGTTATATTTGGCCAGGGAAAGAGCAGCAAGCAGATAATAGGGATCATGATCGCCATGGCAGGTGCAAGTGATGATATTATACTGGTGACCCGAATCAACAGTGAAAAGGCGGCTGATGTTCTTAATGCATTTCCAGAGGCAAGATTTCACGACGATGCCCGTATGGTGATATTGAGCAGAAAAGAGCCTGAAATAGTGTCAGATGGTAATATTCTCATTGTTTCTGCTGGCACCTCTGACATTCCCGTTGCAAAGGAGGCTTCTCTTACAGCCTGGGCAATGGGAAACCGTGTCAGCACCATCTTTGATGTAGGTGTTGCAGGCATTCACAGGTTATTTGCCCACAGAGGTCAGATTGAGGATGCGTCGGTTGTGGTTGTGGTGGCTGGCATGGAGGGTGCTCTTCCAAGTGTGGTGGCAGGGATGGTAAGAGCGCCTGTCATTGCTGTTCCAACAAGTATCGGTTACGGAACAAGCTTTGGAGGCATTACTGCGCTTCTGGGTATGCTCAATTCGTGCAGCTCAAATGTCGCTGTTGTCAATATAGACAATGGATTTGGTGCAGGTTATATGGCATCCACCATTAATCAGGTATCAAACAGGCAGTAGTCTCTCATCAGAGAGTCAAAGCAGACTGACTGCTGATTTTTGTCTTGACAGACCATTGGGGTTGATATAAGTAGAGTTCTACTGTTTTGGATTTTCTACTTTTTTGATTCAAGTTATATAACTTTGTTGTTTGATTGATATATGTAATTTTACGGAAAAATCAGATTTAAATGAAAAATATTCTTGTTGTCAATGTGCTTCTATCTCTTCTACTTGTGGAGGTGATTATTATCGCCCTCAAAGGAAAGGGCTGACATTGGCATAAAGTAAGTAAGATTCTTTAAAAGCCGTTATCAGCCTGCAAAAGCTGATAACGGCTTTTTTCGTTTTAAGGCACGATTTTTTATTTTAAGGCAGAGTCTGGAAACTGCCTGAATGGTTCATTTAGAAGTATAACTACTTGAAGAGAGGATAAATGAGAAGCGATATAGCAAAAAAAGGGACAGCAAGGGCACCTCACAGAAGTCTTATGAAGGCTGTGGGATTTACCGATGAAGAGATAGAGCGCCCTCTGATTGGCATTGCCAACTCAGCCAATGAGCTGATCCCCGGACATATGCATCTAGATCAGATTGTAACAGCGGTCAAAGCCGGTATCAGGATGGCTGGTGGAACACCAATGGAGTTCTCTACAATTGGAGTATGTGATGGTATTGCCATGAACCACGATGGCATGCACTACTCCCTTGCAAGCAGGGAACTCATTGCAGATTCAATTGAGGTCTCTGCCATGGCTCACCCCTTTGATGCGCTGGTTCTTGTGCCCAACTGTGACAAGATTGTCCCAGGGATGCTAATGGCAGCAGCCCGTTTGAATATCCCTGCCATCTGCATCAGCGGAGGCCCAATGCTCCCTGGTCGACACCCTCTTGACCACTCCAGGAAAATTGATCTGATATCTGTCTTTGAAGCTGTAGGAGCTGTAAAAAGCGGAAAGATGGGAGAGGATGAGATGGAGGCCATAGAGAGTGCTGCCTGCCCCACCTGTGGCTCATGTGCTGGCATGTTCACCGCCAACTCCATGAACTGCTTGACTGAAGCCATTGGCATGGGGTTGCCTGGAAATGGAACCATACCTGGTCCCATGTCAGAGCGGATCCGTCTGGCCAAGCAGACTGGCATGGCTGTCATGGAGCTTCTCAGGCACAATATCACCCCCTGCCAGATCATGAGTGAGACAGCCTTCAGAAATGCCCTTGCTGTGGATATGGCACTTGGATGCTCCACCAATACAGTGCTTCATCTTAAAGCCATTGCCCATGAGACCGGACTTAATATCCCACTTGAACTGATCAATGAGGTAAGTTCAAAGATTCCCCATCTATGCTCTTTAAGCCCTGGTGGCAAAGATCATCTTGTAGATCTCTACTATGCAGGAGGGATACAGGCTGTGCTTAAAATCCTTTTTGACGGGGGTATGGTTGATGGCTCCTGCATAACTGCTACTGGCAGAACAGTTGCAGAGAATATAAGAGGGGTAATGGTAAAGAATTCAGATGTGATCAGGCCGATAGATGATCCCTACCATAAACAGGGGGGGCTTGCAGTTCTGTTTGGTAATATTGCCCCTGAAGGGTGTGTGGTCAAACAGTCTGCTGTCAAAGAGGAGATGCTCTGTCACCAGGGGCCTGCCAGGGTATTTGACTCTGAAGAGAGTGCAACAGAGGCAATCATGTCAAACAGCATTAAAAAGGGGGATGTGATTGTGATCAGATATGAGGGTCCTGCCGGAGGGCCAGGCATGCGGGAGATGCTCACCCCAACCTCTGCAATTGCAGGCATGGGTCTTGACGGAGATGTGGCCCTTATTACTGACGGCAGATTTTCCGGAGGAACAAAAGGGGCATCAATTGGCCATATCTCTCCTGAGGCGATGCAGGGCAGTGTCCTTGCAGCAGTTAAAGAGGGTGATCTGATCAGAATTGACATCCCTGCCAAGACCATTGAACTTATGGTGTCAGAGGCAGAGATCAAAGAGCGGCTTTCACACTGGAAGCAGCCGGAACCCAAAATAAAAACCGGATATATGGCACGATATGCAAAGCAGGTCACCTCGGCAGGTAATGGTGCAGTGTTTTCCTGATATCAATCTTTGAAGAAGAGGAGAGAAAAATGAAGCTCAAAGGAGCCCAGATCCTGATGAAGATGATAACCGAGCAGGGTGTGGATACCCTGTTCGGTTATCCTGGCGGGGCTGTTATTGATATATATGATGCCCTTGCAGATACCCCTCAATTGCGGCACGTGCTGGTTCGTCATGAACAGGGCGCTGTCCATGCGGCAGATGGCTATGCCAGGGCAAAGGGGAGTGTGGGGGTGGCACTTGTAACATCAGGCCCTGGAGCCACCAACACTGTCACTGGTATTGCGTCGGCATATATGGACTCTATACCGATAGTGGTCTTTACAGGCCAGGTGCCAACGGCACTCATCGGCAATGATGCTTTTCAGGAGGTTGATATTGTTGGAATCACAAGGCCATGCACCAAACACAACTATCTGGTAAAGGATATCAGCAAGCTTGCAAGAACCATCAAGGAGGCCTTTCATATTGCTCAGAGTGGAAGGCCAGGCCCGGTTCTTGTGGATCTGCCAAAGGATGTTATGGCAGCAACAGTGGAGTTTGAGGAGCCAGGTGAGATTGATCTTAAATCCTATAAACCCACATACAATCCTAACAGAAAGCAGCTTTTAAAGGTGGTTGAGCTGATAAAAGGGGCAAAACGTCCGCTGATCTTTTCCGGTGGTGGGGTGGTGCTCTCCAAGGCATCTGAGGAGCTTACAAAGCTTGCAAGGATGACCAATATCCCTGTTACAGCATCTCTGATGGGGCTTGGCACCTTTCCTGGCTCTGACCCGTTGTGGCTTGGAATGCCTGGTATGCATGGAACTTACCGTGCCAATATGTCGATCAGTGAGTGTGATCTTATGATTGCAGCAGGAGTCCGTTTCGACGATCGGGTCACAGGACGGACAGATAAATTTGCATCTAATGCCAAGATTGTTCAGATTGATATTGACCCAACCTCAATCCACAAGAATGTTGAGGCAACCTGCCCGATAGTGGGAGATTGTAAAAATACTCTTGAACTGATTAACGCCATGCTGGAGAGTGAGAACCCTGCACAGATCAAGGGTGATCCGTCAGAACGCCAGGCATGGCTGGATCAGATTGCCAGATGGAGGGCCACCTCTCCGCAGCGGTATGAGCAGGCTCAGGATGTTATAAAACCCCAGTATGTCATTGACAGGCTCCATAAACTTACTGACAGCAATACAATCATCACAACAGAGGTTGGACAGAATCAGATGTGGACAGCTCAATATTACCACTTTGACCGTCCAAACCATTTTATTACATCAGGAGGGCTCGGGGTTATGGGCTTCGGGCTTCCAGCTGCAATTGGCGCCAAGGCTGCATGTCCTGATAAACTGGTTGTATGTGTTGCAGGAGATGGCAGTATTCAGATGAACAGTCAGGAGTTGATGACAGCCATTGAGGCTGATCTTCCAGTTAAGATTGTAATATTGAACAACCGTTATCTTGGAATGGTCAGGCAGTGGCAGCAGCTTTTTTATGATAAACGGTACTCTTCAACCAACATGGAGAAGGCTCCTGATTTTGTAAAGCTTGCCGATGCCTATGGTGCTGTTGGTATGAGAACAGATCGTGTAGATGAGGTTGAAGCTGTACTTGAAAAAGGTCTTGCCTGTAAAGGGACAGTAATCATGGAGTTTATTGTTGAGCGTGAGGAGTGCGTCTATCCAATGGTTCCTGCAGGGGGCGCCATTACAGAGATGCTTCTGGTGTAAAATATAGATAGGGGGCAAAACAGTGAGCAGTAAAAAACATATACTCTCCATTCTTGTAGATAATGAGCCAGGGGTTCTTTCAAGAATTGCAGGTCTTTTCAGCGGTCGCGGATACAATATTGAGAGTCTGAGTGTGGCTCAGACCGCAGAAAACAGTGCTGTATCAAGAATCACTATGGAGACTACAGGAGACGACCATATCCTTGAGCAGATTACAAAACAGCTCCACAAGCTCATCAATGTCATAACAGTCAATGACCTTACCGATAAAAGGTATGTGCAGCGGGAACTGATTCTTATCAAGGTCAATGCAAAGCCTGAACAGAGGGCGGAGATCTTAAGAATTGTAGATATCTTCAGGTGCCGTGTGGTTGACGTGGGGCCAGAGCACTATACCATTGAGATGTCTGGTGATGAGGGAAAACTTGAGGCGTTTATTGATCTGCTGCGCCCCATGGGGATCATTGAGACCTCACGGACAGGTTCAATCGCCCTTGCAAGGGAGAAGAAAAAGGTTAAATAGCCTGAATGGGGAGCTGTTTTTTAAATCAGATCGATATCTATTTAGAAAAGAAGAATCAAATGAAAAAAGCAATATTATATGATACAACCCTGAGAGACGGCATGCAGGGTGAAAATATCTGTTTTTCACCGGAAGACAAGGTCAAGGTGGCACAACGTCTTGATGATATGGGGATTCACTACATAGAGGGCGGGTGGCCTGGCTCCAATCCAAATGCGATGCGTTTTTTTGAACTGATCAGAGAGACAGAGTTTAAAAGCAGCAGAATTGCCGCATTCGGTTCTACAAGGCGCCCCAATATCCTGGCAGAAGATGATAGAAACCTGAAGGCTCTTGTTGAGTCAGGGGCAGCGGTTGCTGCCATATTTGGCAAATCCTGGGATCTCCACGTTCAGATCATGGAGATCTCTCTGGAGGAGAACCTGGCCATGATAAGAGAGAGTGTTGCCTGGCTCATGGCTCAGGGGCTTGAGGTCTTTTATGATGCAGAGCACTACTATGACGGATATATTCATAACAGAAGCTACGCCATTGAGACCCTGGAGGCAGCAGTGGAGGGTGGGTGCAGAGCCCTTATTCTGTGTGATACCAATGGCGGAACTATGCCCCACGATATTGAAAAGATAACTCTTGAGACAATCGATCTTGTAAATAAAACTTTTCCTGTTTTAAGTGATTCCATGATCTTTGGGATACATGCCCACAATGACTGCGGCATGGCTGTTGCCAACAGTGTTGCAGCAGTCCGATCAGGTGCTCTGATGGTGCAGGGGACAGTTAACGGATATGGTGAGAGGTGTGGCAATGCAGACCTTACATCTCTCATACCCATTTTAAAGCTTAAGATGGATAGAGACTGCATCTCCATGGAGAACTTGAAAAAACTTAAGAAACTCTCCCGTTTTGTCAGTGAGACTGCCAACATGACTCCGCTCAACAGCAGGCCATTTGTGGGGCACAGCGCCTTTGCTCACAAGGGTGGGATTCATGTCAGTGCCGTGATGAAGGCATCAGAGGCTTATGAGCACATGGATCCTGAACTTGTAGGAAGTAAGAGAAGGGTGCTTGTCTCTGAACAGTCTGGTATCAGTAATATTGAGTACAAGGCTAAGGAGATGGGGATTGATCTTGGAGAGGATGGTCAGCAGCGTAAAGGTATTGTCACCACAGTCAAGGAGCTTGAGGATGATGGATATCAGTTTGATGTTGCAGAGGGCTCTTTAAAGATCATCATGGAGAAGCTGACCGGACAGTATCAGCCCCATTTTGACCTTGAATCTTTCCGGGTGACCGTTGAAAAAGATAAGGAGAGACCGTGCTATGCCCATGCCATGATTAAAATAAAGGTTGGTAACACAACTGAGATCACAGCAGCAGAGGGCGATGGCCCTGTAAGTGCACTTGATAATGCACTCAGAAAGGCTCTGACCAATATATTTCCTGATCTGGATGAGATGCATCTTGTTGACTTCAAGGTTCGTGTCATTGAGGGAAGTGCTGGTACAGATGCAAAGGTGCGGGTTATTATCTCCTCAAGGGATGAAAACAATATTTTCAATACCATCGGAGTTTCAGAGGATATCATTGAGGCAAGCTGGCAGGCACTCTCTGACAGCTTTCAGTATAAGCTCTCCATGAAAAAAGAGTAGGAATAGCGTAATCTCTTTACAGAGCTGCCTTGACTAAACTTAATAGTTATAATGGTCATGCCCTGACAGAGCAAAACAAAGCATGAAAGTTGTAGAGACGCAAGATCTTGCGTCTCTACGGGTATTCACCAGGTTGTATCCCTAGACTTTCATATAAAAAATCTTATATGCAAATTGTGAGGACAAAATGAATTCAGAAGATCATAAAATAATAATTTTTGATACCACATTACGGGACGGTGAACAGTCCCCCGGAGCAAGCATGAACGAAGCTGAGAAGCTGCGTATTGCCACCCAGCTGGAAAAACTTGGGGTGAATGTGATTGAGGCAGGATTCCCGGCAGCATCAGAGGGGGACTTCAAGGCTGTTAAACTGGTTGCAAAACATATTAAACGTGCTCAGGTAGCAGCACTTGCAAGGGCTTCAGAGGCAGATATTGCAAGAGCCTGGGAAGCGGTTAAAGATGCAGCATTTCCAAGGATCCACACATTTATTGCCACATCAGATATTCACATGAAATACAAGCTCAAGATGTCGCGTGAAGAGGTTCTGGAGAGTACTGTAAAGGCTGTGAAATATGCAGCATCTCTTACTGATAACGTTGAGTTCTCAGCAGAGGATGGCTCCAGAAGCGACCGTGATTTTTTGTGCAAGGTGTTTGGGGCTGCCATTGATGCTGGTGCAAGAACTGTCAATCTTCCTGACACGGTTGGCTATGCAGTTCCAGAAGAGTTTGCAGAGCTTGTCAGATACGTTATGCAGAACACTCCAAACATCAACAGGGCGATACTGAGTGTCCACTGCCACAATGACCTTGGACTTGCCACAGCCAATACACTTGCAGCTATCAGAGCCGGGGCAAGACAGGCAGAGGTCACCATCAACGGTATTGGAGAGCGTGCAGGCAACACCTCGCTGGAGGAGGTGGTGATGTCTTTGAACACCAGACCCAACTTCTTTCTTGAGACGACCTCGATTGACACCACGAGGATCTATCCTACAAGCCGTCTGGTGAGCATGATCACAGGCATTCTTGTTCAGCCTAACAGGGCAATTGTAGGAGCCAATGCATTTGCCCATGAAGCTGGTATCCATCAGGATGGTGTCCTTAAAAACCCCATGACCTATGAGATAATGAAACCTGAAACCATTGGTCTGAGCAAGAACAACATGGTACTTGGAAAGCACTCAGGCAGACATGCTCTCTACAGCCACATCTCTGGAATGGGATACAACCTCTCTGATGAAGAGCTCAATCTGGTGTTTGAGAAGTTCAAACATCTGGCAGATCGCAAGAAGAGTATCCTGGATGAGGATGTTGAGGCTATTATAAACGAAGGGGTATTAAGGAGTTCGGATGTGTTCCGTCTTGAGTATCTCAATGTAACCTGCGGTACATCGGTCTTTCCAAGTGCCAGTGTACACCTTAAGATCAATAACCGGCTGGTAAAAGGGGCTGTAGAGGGTAATGGCCCTATTGATGCTGTGTATAAGGTGATTTCAGATCTTACCTGCACCAAATCCCAGCTGCTCAGATTTTCCATAAGCGCTCTGACAGAGGGGACAGATGCTCAGGGTGAGGTTACTGTCCGCTTGAGTGAAGATGGAATTGTGGCCCTTGGAAAGGGGGCAGATCCTGATATCATCACAGCAAGTGCCTTAGCCTATGTAAATGGCCTCAACAGGCTGGAGTATCTCAAGGAGCACCCTGTGGTCAGGCCTGAGACTCTTTAACGGCCATGCCCTGACAGAGCACAACAAAGCATGAAAGTTGTAGAGACGCAAGATCTTGCGTCTCTACGGTCTATCCACCAGTTTGTATCCCTAGACTTTCATATAAAAAAATGTGAGCTGCACTATGTGCTCTTTTCCTGCTTATGTGATATAGATAACCCAACTATAATTAACATCTCATAAAGTGCCAACAGCTTAATCTATCCCACTTGGAAAAAGGGTGTAGGAGAAGCCGTTACTGTAAATAATTAAGGAGAAACTGGCTAGATGGATATACTGGGTAGACTTAAAAAGGGCTTGAGCAAGACAAGAGATATCCTCCTGACTGATGTGGATGAACTCTTCTCCAGGGAGAGAAAAATAGATGCAGCTCTTCTTGATGAGCTTGAAGAGATTCTTGTGATGTCAGATCTGGGCATTGATATTACAACTGAGATCATGGAGAAGGTTAAGAGAAGATCTGGTAATCTCTCTTGTGCTGAGGAGTTGAAATCTGTTTTTAAAGCTGAACTTAAGGCCATGTTTCCTGATAGATACATATCGAGCGACTCTTCTGCCAAGCCTCATGTCATCATGGTGGTTGGAGTCAATGGGGCTGGCAAGACAACCACCCTTGGCAAACTTGCACTCAGATATTCAGCTCAAGGGAAAAAGGTTCTGATTGCTGCGGCAGACACATTCAGGGCTGCCGCAATTGAACAGGTTGAGATATGGGCGCAGCGTGCAGGTGTCGGAATTGTAAAGCACAAGGCTGGTGCAGACCCGGCAGCAGTTGCCTTTGACGGGGTTGAGGCTGCAATTGCAAGGGGGATGGATATTCTGCTCATTGATACGGCAGGCAGACTTCATACCCAGAAAAATCTGATGGAGGAGTTGAAAAAGATCAGACGCTCTGTATCAAAACGACTGCCTGGTGCTCCACACGAGACTCTTATGGTACTGGATGCCACAACCGGGCAGAATGCTCTGTCTCAGGCAAAGCTGTTCAATGATGCTGTGGAGATCACCTCTCTTGCACTCACCAAACTTGACGGCACAGCCAAAGGTGGTATTGTTGTTGCCGTTGCTAAAAGCATGAATGTCCCATTAAAATATATCGGAGTTGGAGAGGCTATTGATGATCTTCAAGATTTTGACCCGGAACTGTTTGTAAATGCGCTCTTTGATTAGATAGCCATCTATAGTTTTCCAGATAGTTAAATTGGCAAAAAATATTTTTTGGAACTATGCCGCCGTGGGGCTGAAGCCCTCGGCTAACTCATAAAGGAAGCCCCTTTAAGGGGGCTTGGGTAAAAAATAGCCCTGAGCTTCAGCTCAGGGCTGGATAAAAAGACTTTTCTGGAAATCTATATCTCTGCTTGTACAGTTTTTTTGAATAAATAATATAAGGAGCTCTGTTGTTATGGCCGTTGTTGTGAAATATGTGGTTGTGAGGAATGGAGAGGAAAAAATGACCTTTGCCACCAAAAAAGAGGCCGATGCCCATGACAGAATGCTTGACATTGCTGAGAATCTCTATGATTTTATCGGGCAGTCTGATGACTCTTTAAACCTTGATGATACTCAAAGAGAGCTGCTCTCTCTCTACCTTGCCAGAAACAGCGATCAGGTTATGAATATTCTGAGGGGGATCCCTGTGAAACAATCTTCTCCTTCTCCTGGTGCTGGTGAGGGAGCAGAGTCAGAGAGAGCAGGAGGAGGGGAGGGGAGAAATCTGGAATCTGCCCCTACCGCTGAAAAGAGAAGAGGTGGAAAATCAAAAATCAGTAAAGAGCCCACTATTGAGATTGGTTGATGAGATACAATAAGAATATTAAACAATATGCCTGAACTTTGCAGATTTTATGGGATTATCATAAAGATGTTCTGTGAGGACCATAATCCACCCCATTTCCATGCCGAATATCAGGAGCATGAAGCTGTTTTTGATATTAATACCCTTGAAATATTAAGAGGGGATTTGCCGAAAAGAGCAAGACTTATGGTAATAGAATGGGCTTTAGAACACAGAAAAGAACTTCTAATAAATTGGGAAAAGGCTCAAATACCTCAGAAGTTGGACAAGATAGAGCCTTTAGGGTAATTATATGGTCAGAATAACTAATATCAGAATATTAAATGATTACCATATTCACTTTTGCTTTAGTGATGGATGTGAAAAAATTATTGATTTTAAGAAATTTATAAGAGACGATGCTATCACTAAGCAATTAGAGGATGAAGAGTTTTTTAGTAAGGTGAAAATATATGATAACGGACGGGGAATATACTGGCCTAATGATTATGACTTCTGCCCCGACAATTTGAGATATTATATGCAATCTGAAAGTTTGTCGACAAAGGTAACTGCTTAAACCAGCCATTTCAGCGGCTGGTCACAAACCCAGCAGTTGCCTGACTTATTGTTTTAAAACATTTACCACTTCTCTGGCAATCTGCAACTCCTCATCTGTTGGCACAACCCATATATCTACAGCACTTCTGTCTGAATGTATGGGTCTTGGTTCTGATGAGGTTTCACTGTTTCTTGCATGATCAATCTCAATGCCAAGGCCAGAGAGGTTGGAGCAGATCATCTCTCTTATAACGTTGTCATTCTCACCAATTCCAGCGGTGAAGATGATTCCATCTACATGGCCAAGCACAGCAAAGTAGGCACCTATATATTTTTTCACCTGGTAGCTGAACATCTCAAGTGCAAGGATAGCTCTCTGATCACCTGAATCTGCTGCTGCATGGATATCTCTCATATCATTCATACCGCAGATCCCCTTAAGACCGCTTCTTTTGTTAAAGGTGTTATCAAGCTCCTGTGCATTCATATTTGTGTACTCCAGAAGGTATTTCTGGATTGCAGGGTCAATATCTCCGGTTCTTGTCCCCATCATCACACCTGCAAGAGGGGTCATTCCCATTGAGGTATCGACACATCTTCCCCTCTCTATTGCACAGATTGAGCAGCCGTTACCAAGATGGAGAGTAATGAGATTGAGTTCCTCTTTACTGCGTGGAGAACTCTCCTGGTGCGCCCTATCTCTGGCTGTTGCTCTCCTCTCCTCTGCCTCTTTCCTGACTATCAGCTCTGATGCACTGTTTGAGACAAATTTATGGGATGTCCCATGAAATCCATAACGTCTGACCCTGAATTTTTCATAAAATTCATATGGCAGAGCATACATAAATGCCTTCTGGGGTATGGTCTGATGAAATTCAGTATCAAATACGGCAATATTGGGAATGGAAGGGAAGAGAGCTTCAGCAACCTCAATCCCCATAAGGTTAGGTGGATTGTGGAGAGGAGCCAGAGGGTTGTTATCCCGTATGGCCTGTTTTACACTCTCATTAATCAGAATTGATGAGTTGAACTTCTCTCCACCCTGAACAACACGATGGCCAATTGCATCAATCTCATTTATGGTGCTTATAACCCCAGCCTCTTTATCAGTGAGCATGGAGGCTGCAAGATGCATTGCAATCCTGTGATCCTGGATCTCCTGCTCTCTGATCAATTTTGTACTATCTTTGCCAGATATCTTCTTATGGGTAAGTTTTCCCTGAGGTTCACCAATGCGTTCAACTACTCCTGAAGCCATAACATCATGGGTGCTATTCTGCATGTTGAGAAGTTGATACTTTAAAGATGAGCTGCCAGCGTTAATAATTAAGACTATCATTTGTTATTAGATCTCTTTTTTTGGTGGAATATATGTACAGAGCGGCTCTTGGGCCATATACTCCCCTGTTGCTTCATAGGCTCTTGCTCTGCATCCTCCGCACACCTTCTTGTACTCACAGAGACCGCACTTTCCATCCAGGGCATTAAAGTTTCTCAATTTATTAAACACCTCTGAATTGTCCCACACCTCTTTAAATGTTGACCTTGTGATGTCTCCGCATTTCACATCAAGAAAGCCACATGTCTGCACCTCTCCAATGTGGGAGATGAAACAGAAACCGGTTCCTGCAAGGCATCCTCTGGTGACAGCATCCAGCCCATGGCTCTCAAAGGTCACCTTTTTACCTTCAGCCTTTGCCCTCTGCCGCAATATTCTGTAGTAGTGGGGTGCGCAGGTCGCTTTCAGCTGAAGGGGTGTCTTCTCCCGCTGATCATAGAACCAGTTCAGTGTCTTCTCATACTCTATGGCATCTATCTCCTGATCCACAATGTATTTGCCTCTTCCTGTCGGAACGAGCAGAAAGATGTGATGGGCAACTGCACCCAGTGATTCGGCAAGGGCCAGGATAGTTGGAATCTCGTGCAGATTAGTCTTTGTTATTGCCGTGTTGATCTGAAACTCCACCCCTACCTCTTTTGCAAACCTGATACCATTCAATGCACCCTCAAAAGCACCATCAACGCCTCTGAACCGGTCGTGACTCTCTTTTGTGGCACCATCCAGACTGATGCTGATCCGTTTGATGCCAGATTCTCTCATCTCTCTTGCATTTTCAGGTGTGATCATCGTGCCATTTGGTGCCATCACCATTCTGAGCCCTATCTTAGTTCCATAGGCTGCAATGTCAAAGATATCAGCTCTTAAGAGAGGCTCTCCACCAGTAAGTATGATGATGGGTTGCCCAACCTCTCTGATCTGATCCATAAGCCTCATTGCCGCAGCAGTATCAAGCTCATTTTCATAAATATGATCTTCTGCTGCCGCCCTGCAATGGACGCAGGAGAGGTTGCAGCGTCGCGTGGTCTCCCATGCAACCAGTCTGATGAGATTTGCTTGACCCTCTCCAGAATGGGGCTTTCCATCTGAGGCTCTGGAGTGTGAGTGACCGTGCCCATGGGGGGGGATATGTGAGGCAGGTTTGCTTTGATCAGCATCATGGAGAGAGTGCATTATCTGTTCAGCTCCTTTGCCACATCCAGAGCAGAATAGGAGAGGATAATGTCGGCTCCTGCACGCTTGATTGATAAGAGTGACTCCATTACCACCTTTTTCCCATCAATCCACCCCATAAGTTCTGCAGCCTTGATCATGGCATACTCTCCGCTGACACTGTAGGCAGCCATGGGAAGATCTATCTCCTGCTTGAGCCTGTAGATTATATCAAGGTAGGATAGAGCAGGTTTTACCATGATGATGTCTGCCCCCTCTTCAATATCCATTGTAGCCTCTCTTATGGCTTCAAGTGAGTTGGCAGGGTCCATCTGGTAGGATCTTCTGTCTCCAAACTGTGGTGCAGAATCAGCAGCCTGCCTGAAAGGTCCGTAATAGGCAGATGCATATTTGACTGCATATGACATGATGGGAATTTCAGAAAATCCCTCCTCATCAAGGGTCTGGCGTATCTCTCCAACCCGTCCATCCATCATATCAGAAGGTGCAACCATATCAGCGCCAGCCTTTGCATGAGATAGAGCTGTTTTTGCAATCAGATCAAGGGATGCGTCATTATCGATCTTCCCATTCTCCACCATACCGCAGTGGCCGTGGTCAGTATATTGACAAAGACATACATCAGTGACAACTGCCATCTCTGGTACCGCACTCTTAACCTCTTTGATCGCCTTCTGTACAATGCCGTCAGCTGCATAGGCTCTGGTGGCAAGAGGATCTTTTCTGTCTGGAAGACCAAAGAGCATGACTGCCGGTATTCCAGCCTCATAGGCCTCCTGTACGATTTTAATAAGATGATCACATGTAAGTTGAAACTGTCCTGGCATTGAGGGTATGGGATTTTTGATCCCCTTCCCCTCAATTGCAAATAGGGGAAGCATTAGATCATCAACTGTCAGAGTGGTCTCCCGAATCATTCTTCTGAAGGCATTTTTCTCCCTGAGTCGTCTGGCTCTGAAATCTGGAAACAGCATGCTCTTTATCTCTCCTTTTTTATCTCATCATCGGTCAGGTGACATGCAGGATCCTCATCCCAGGGATCCCCTTTGATGGATTCAGCTCTTGCCCTGAAGTTACCGCCGCATATCTCAAGCCATCGGCAATCTGCGCATCTTCCACCCACATGGCTCTTTTTGTCCTTGAGTTTCATTAGAAACTCATTAGTGGTATCTGTCCATATCTCTGAAAATGGCCTCTCTTTAACATTCCCAAAACATTTTTCTCTCCAGAACTGATCTGGATGGACATCTCCATTCCAGCTGATACAACCAAATCCCCTGCCTGAATTGTTTCCCTCGTTCATCTGCAGAAGCTCCAGCACATCTGCTGCCCTATCTGGATCTTCATTGAGAAGCTTCATATAGAGGTACGGTCCATCGGCGTGGTTATCCACAGTGAGGATCTCTTTTGGCAGATTGCGGTCATGGAGATCTCTTGTCCTTGCCATTATCAGATCAAGGGTTTTTCGGGTCTCTTCGTGAGAGAGATCCTCATCTGCAATGGCAGAGGCTCTGCCTGAATAGACAAGATGGTAGAAACAGGCTCTTGGAATCTCCATCTCTTCAAGCAGATCAAATATTCCGGGGATCTCATGGACATTTCGTCTGTTTATGGTAAATCTCAATCCAACCTTGATCTCTGCCTCCTGACAGTTGCGGATCCCCTGTAAAGCTTTCTGGAATGCACCCCTGACCCCTCTGAACTTGTCATGGGTCTCCTCAAGTCCATCCAGACTGATGCCAACATAGGAGAGCCCTATCTCCTTGAGAATTTTTGCCCTCTCTTTTGTAATCAGAGTTCCGTTAGTGGATATAACTGCCCGCATCCCTTTTTTGACCGCATATTCGGCATACTCAGCAAGCCGTGGATGAACCAGAGGTTCCCCACCTGAAAATAGAAGTACAGGAACTCCAAACTGAGCCAGATCATCGATCATGGCAAGACTCTGCTCATGGTTGAGTTCATTGTCATAGGAGATATCCTCTGACTGTGCATAGCAGTGTACACATCTGAGATTACAGCGGCGGGTCATATTCCAGACCACAACCGGTTTCTTGTCAGAAGAGAATTGAAGCAGATGAGACGGAAGCTGTCCGGAATGGCGGGCATAACGCAGCGTGTCAGAGGGTTCAACGGTTGAGCAGTATAACTTTGAAATTCCAATCATGATGATATCTCTTTCTTGATAAGGTCATTCAGAAAAATTTCAGGCTCCAGAAGTGCTCTTCTGGATAGAAAAAATCTGTTTTTTGCTGATTTATCACGAATCAGATTCAGACCATTGTAAAAGTCATTATAGATTTTTGCCATGATATCTTTTGAAGTTATCTGATTGTGAATCAACTCTTCAATGAGAAAATCAACAGCATCTTCTTCAAAAACAATATTCAGATCGTAATTTTTATAAAAATCCACCTCGATTTTTTTTATGGATTCATAATATGATTTGATCTGCTGTATGGCATTGCCAAGTTCTGTAACATGTGTGCAGAAATACTCTGCAACAAGATCGCATCGATATTGTGAAAGGGTGAGTCCATGTCGGATTGAGAGGTTCTTCCAGTTGCTGGATATATACTCACTGATATACTGTTTTTCACTCTCAGTTGCCAGACGGTGAATCTCATCCCAGTCATCATGATCTGAATCGTCAAGGCTCTGAGGGAGACCAGAACTCAGGTTCTGGTCTGCGTTGCCACATGAAGTCAGATATTGGGCATCATCTCTTCTGTTATAACTTTGCATCATCTTTTGAAGATGAGCTTCTGGATGATCTACAAGTTCTGGCGTTACAGTAAGTTTTTTTATTGAGGATGAGGGGAGCCGCTCTTCAAAATAGATCAGAACATCTTCAACAGCGCTGACAAGTCCTCTGGCACCTGTATTTTCATTGAATGCTCTGGCTGCAAGGAGTCTGAGCGCTCTATCTGTAAATACGATCTCAATGTCATAGGATTTGAAATCAAGGCGTTTGCCAAGGATCACTGGATTGTTGGGCATACGCAAAATTGAATAGAGATCATCTTCAGAAAGTTTTTCAAGCACACATCGAACAGGTAACCTGCCGATGAATTCAGACTCAAAACCAAATTCTACAAGATCTTCTGTCTTCATCTGTTTGAGAATCTCTGATTCATTTTTAATATTGGACAGGGTTGAGCCAAACCCAATGGACTGTCTTGAGATACGCTTTGAGATGATCTGAGAGAGATCTCCAAATGCACCACTGACAATAAACAGAATGTTTGCAGTATTTATCCTTCTGTTACTTCGTCTGCCTGTTTTGTGGTAATTATCAAGTTCCTGCATCATTGATATTGGATCATGTGGTACCTTGAGATCCACATCTGTCTCTTCCATCGGTTTCAGAAGCGCTCTCTGTACTCCAGTTCTGGAGACATCAGCTCCTCTGAAATTCTGGCTTGCGGCAATTTTATCAATCTCATCAATATAGACAATTCCATACTGGGCAAGTTCAATATCATCGTTGGCCTCTTTTACAAGATCTCTTATGATATCCTCCACATCACCGCCAACATAACCTGTTTCAGAAAATTTGGTAGCATCAGCCTTTATGAATGGCACACCTATTTTTTTTGCAATGAGTTTTATAATATAGGTTTTTCCAACTCCAGTGGGGCCGAGCATAAGGATATTGGATTTAATGCTGCCTGTAATACCAGACTTTATCCCCCCGTTCTCTTCAAGGTGTTTGATGCGGTTGAAATGGGTACATATTTTTGTGGCAAGGACGGATTTTGCTCTCTGTTGCCTGATGATGTATTGATCAAGATATGATACAAGCTCAACAGGCTTTATATCGAAGTGGACAAACTGTTTTTTCTCGTCAGAAGAGGCAGTTCCTGAAATGGAAGAGTGTTTGGATAGTATGGAGGGGGAGACTATTTTAACATTTCCACCAAATTTCTTATTCAGAAATTCTCCAATCTCTTTCTCTATTTTTTGTGGGTCAGGTAAATTTTCATTTTTCTCATTCATAGCTGGCCAATATAATCATAGTGATGGTAATATTCAAGAATTACTTCTGTTTTTTATCTTTTTTTCAAACAGCATACAGCTCTGGCCTGTGGAGTTGAAAACAGTAATGGATGGCATCTGTTTTCCTTTGAATCCCATTGCTCTGCATCCATAAGGGTTTCCAGTATCCCATGTGATGTAGTAGTAGATACATTCCCGGCAGTTGATTTTTCTCTTCTCGCTATGTTCCATAATGTCATATTAAACAGTGTTTAAGTCATGGCAGATCTGCTGATCTTAAAAAATTCCAGAACAAAAAGAGCCACAAACATTAAATGTTATGTGGCTCTTTTAAATTTTTGGTGCCGAAGAGGAGACTTGAACTCCTACGGGTCGCCCCACACGCCCCTCAAGCGTGCGTGTCTACCTATTCCACCACTTCGGCTTGATAAACTTATATATGAAAAATACTCAGATTCTAAGACTTAAGAACACTATTCAGTTTTCGTTGGCTCTTTTTCTTCTGCTGGTACTGCTTTAGCAGAATTATCTTTTACTGGGGCTTCCTCTGTTGCTGTTGCTGCTGTTGATCGCTCTTGCTCAGCAGAGGAGCTTACCTGTGGCATTATAGTCTGGCTTGATTTGTGTCCAGATGTGTAAGCCATAGTTAATGATGTCAACATGAAGATAATGGCAACCGCAGTTGTAATTTTACTGAGTGCAGTAGCAGGCCCTGCGCCACCGAATAGAGACTGCCCAGAAGCTGAACCAAAAGACGCTCCCATGTCCGCCCCTTTTCCTGTCTGAAGCAACACAATAAGAATCAGAAGAATACAGGAGATAATATGTATGGAGAGGATTAACGTTGTTATCATAGGTTTGTCTTATTTCATTCTATTATATTTTACAATTTTAATAAAAATATCAGCATCTAGACTTGCTCCGCCCACGAGTGCCCCATCAACATTGTTGTGACTCATAAGCTCTGAGATATTGTCAGGCTTTACAGAACCACCGTAGATGATCCTGATACCTTCTGAAAGATCACTGTTAAATATCCCCTGGATCTTGGATCTTATATATCCATGAACCTCTTCTACCTGCTCAGGAGTTGCTGTATTGCCTGTGCCAATGGCCCATACAGGTTCATAAGCAATGACCAGCTTTAAAAGTTCATCAGAACGGAAGCCTTTTAACCCATTTATGATCTGTTTGTCAAGCACATAAAATGTTTTTTTCACCTTTTTTTCGATCTCAGTTTCACCGACGCACATGACAGGTATCAGATCTGACTCCACAGCTGCCCTGATCTTCATACAGATATCATCATCACTCTCTCCAAAGTGTTGTCTCCGTTCAGAATGGCCTATAATTACATGGCTGACGCCAGCATCCTTAAGCATTGCTGCAGAGACTTCTCCTGTATAAGCACCCTCTTTTTCATAGAAGAGATTTTGTGCCCCGACCTGAACTCTGCTTGTTTTTATCTGCTCACTGACAAGAGCAAGGGCTGGAAAGGGGGGGGCTATCATGATATCTGTATCATTAACATCAAAGGAGAGTTCTGCAAGTCTGCGCGCTGTTGCAACCGCTTGAGAACCGGTTTTAAACATCTTCCAGTTACCTGCAATTAGTGGAGTTCTGTTCATTCTGGATTTCCTTATTCTCTTTTTTCCCCTTTAAGTATTCCACTTGCAAGGGAGATGCTTTTTTTTCCGTATGCAACAATCTGTTCAACTGCCTTTGATATGTCCATTTTTTCTCTGATATTTACAGCTTTAAAAAGAGTGGGAAGATTCACACCTGAAATAACCTCAATAGAGCCCTCCTCAAGAAATGAGTAGCTTAAATTAGAGGGGGTTCCGCCAAACATATCTGTAAAAATAATTACCCCTTTCTCATCTTTAACCTTTTTAAGCCCCTTTTTTATTTTATTGCGAAGAAATTCAGGATCATCTTTGATGTCAATTGATACTGCAATAATGTTTTCAATCTTCTCGTCCACAATAAATTCAACTGCTTCAATGAGTGCCTGGCCCAGATTGGCGTGAGTTACAATCAGAATTCCAGTCATGACTCTGTTAAATCCCTGTCAATATCTCTGTGAATAATTCCTGCCTTAATTCCCATGCTGTTAAAATGTTCAAATATCTTTCTGGCAATAGCAACGCTTCTGTGACGTCCCCCTGTGCATCCTACAGCAATTGTGAGGTAGGCTTTACCCTCTTTTTGATAAAGAGGGAAGAGATAGTCAAGAAGGGTCAGGTATCTGTCAAGAAATGGAGCGGTTTCATTCAGTGAGAGTACAAAATTTTTAACAGCATCAGATTCCCCATCCAGATTCTTCAAGGATGGGACAAAAAAAGGGTTTGTTAGAAATCTCATGTCAACCACAAGATCAGCATCATTTGGAATCCCATATTTGAAACCAAAAGAGAGGATGTTGGTTTTCATTGATATCTGTTTTTTAGAATCTCTGCCAGAAGCAATGGCGATGATTTCTGCTTTAAGCCTGTGTGGACTATATGTAGATGTATCTATGAGGATTTCAGAGCTGTTTTTGATAGAGAGCATCTCGTTTTTTTCTGCACGTATGCTCTCTGTTAAACTGGCATCATGAGACATTGGATGGTGTCGTCGTGTCTGGCTGAATCTTTTTATCAGGGTCTGTTCATCAGCATCAAGAAAAATGGTGACAGGGTTGAACCCTCGTTCTCTTAACATCTCAATGGTTACAGCATATTGGGTTAAGAACTCATTTTCCCTCATATCCATCACAAAGGAGAAACCTTTGATTTTAGGATCATTTCTCAGGGGAAGATCCAGAAACTTGGGTAACAGAGCCATGGGCATGTTATCTACACAGTAGAAACATGCATCCTCAAATGCTGCCATTGCAGTGGTCTTACCAGAACCTGAAATTCCTGTTATGATAAATATCTTCTGATGTCTCATTTTTAAATCTCTATCCACTAAAACTCTTCATCCACAGAGTGAATAATTTGTTCTATCTCTTCAGAAGATTCTGACTTCAACAGATTCTCCTTGAAATAACTCTGCTTTAGAAGCCTTGATATCTGTGCAAGTACGCTCAGATGTATCCCGGTTGAGTTGGCTGGTGTCATAAGAAGGCAGAAAATATGAACAGGCTTGTTGTCCAGAGAGTCAAAGTCAACACCTTCGCGACTTAATCCCAAACCTAAAACAATGGAATTTATAGAGGAGAGTTTCCCATGTGGTATGCCAATTCCCCCGCCAATACCAGTACTGCCAAGTTTTTCGCGTTCAAGAAGTACCTTGACAATCTCCATTGCTCCTGTCCCGGTTCTCTTTGATATGGATGCTGCAAGCTCTTCAAGTACCCCTTTTTTATCCGTTGATTTTAAGTTGGTAATTATTGTATCTTTATCAAGAATATCTGAGATCTTCATTAAATTTGTTACCTTGTTATTCCTGAAATATAATAATTCAGGGATAACACCTCTAAACCATTAATATGATATCAGTGTTCTCCCTGAAGCTTTATGTAATGAGATATTCCGGAAAATCCCGGGATTATTGATTAAATAATCACTGATTGCTCTCTGTGGTTAGTTGCTGTCTTCACTTAGGCTGAATAAGTCCAAGATTTCCATCACTCCGTCTGTAAAGGACATTTAGAGATTCAGTTCTTGAATTGTTAAAAACAAAAAAGTTCTCTTTTCCCATATTCAGCTCAACTGCTGCATCATCAACATCCATTGGTTTGTAATCCAGGGTCTCCAGTACTATGTGAGAAGATTTTTTTTTTTCAGTCTCTGGTTGTTCCGCAGACTCTATCTCCTCAAGATCAATTTCATCATTTTTAATGGTCTCTTTACTTCCTGACATGTGATTTTTCTGCTTTTCTTTATTCTTTTTAATCTGTGATCTGATTTTATCCATTAATGTATCTATGGAAGAGTACATATTTTCAGACTCCTCCTTTGCATGAATTTTGACTTTGTCACAGATAAGGGTTATTTCAGCAATGTGTCTTATCTTTTCAACTAAAAGTACAACATTCGCTTCGGCAGGAGTATCCAACATCTTGTCAAATCGGTCTAATTTTTTCTGAATATAGGATTTGAGAGCATCGGAAGGATCGATTTTTTTAAAAGTTACTGATGTTTGCATAAAAACCCCCTTTTAAAATTGTTTGCGTTTACCTGATGGCAGAATATGGAGCATCTCCCGGTATTTTGCAACTGTTCTCCGGGCAATATCTATATTTGCCTCTGCCAGCAGTTCTGTTATTTCCTGATCACTCAAGGGATTGGCAGGATCTTCCTGATCAATAAGGGATTTGATCTTCTCTTTGACACTTTCAGATGCCATTGAATCGCCATTGGTGCGTTTGATGGAGCTGTTGAAAAAATATTTCAGTTCAAAGAGCCCCTGGGGTGTATAGGCATATTTATTGGTTGTGACCCTGCTTATGGTAGATTCATGCATATTTATATCTTCTGCCACATCTTTAAGGATCATGGGTTTTAAATAGGCAACCCCTTTTTCAAAAAATTCCTGCTGGAATTTAATGATACTTCTCATTACAGCGTAGATGGTTTTCTGCCGCTGATGGATACTTTTAATGAGCCAGGATGCTGACTGCATTTTATCATTCAGGTAATTTTTTGTCTCTTTTGAGACGGACTTCCCATTTGAGACAGCCTCTCTGTAAAGCCGGTTGATCTTCAGTTTCGGTAGTCCATCGTCATTCATCACAACTTTAAACTCATCCCCATCTTTATAGACATGTATGTCCGGGATAATGTAATGGGGCTCTTCTGTTGTAAACTGTCTGCCTGGTTTGGGTTCCAGGTATTTTATCACATTTACTGCGGCAATCACCTTTTCCAGAGTTATATCAAGAGCAATGGCGATCTTCTTATAATTTTTGTTCTCAAGATTCTTCATATGCGAACAGATGATCTCTTCAATGACCGGATCTGATATGGCAAGTTGTTTGAGCTGTATCAGAAGAGTCTCCTTAAGATCTCTTGCACAGACACCAGGTGGGTCAAAGCTCTGCATGGTTTTAAGAAGCTTTTCAACTGCTTCTTTGGAAAAATTTCCTGTTTGAGCAATATCTTCAACAGAGGCACAGAGATAGCCGTCAATATTCAGGTTTCCAATAATCAGGCTGCCAATCTGCTCCTCCTCTCTTGTTGGCCCATACATCAGAAGTTGCCATTGCAGATGGTCTTCCAGGGTCTCTTTAGAGCTGGTAAAAGCCTCATAATTGGGGATCTCCTGAGAGTCCTTTTCAGTATGAAGTTTTCCGGTTGAGTTATACTCATGGATATAGCTTTCCCAGTCAATATCATTACCTACTTTCTCTTCAATTCTGATCTCCTTGAGAGTATCATCCGTGGTAATGTGATCATGGTTATCATTTGTCAGTTCCATCTCCCCCGGAGTATCTGTAAGAATCTCTTCCAGTGCAGGGTTCTCTTCCATCTCCTGTTGAATCATTCCTGCAAGTTCCAGGCGAGAGAGTTGTAGAAGTTTAATGGCCTGCTGCAATTGGGGTGTCATAACCAACTGCTGGGTCAATGTCAGATTTTGCTGTAATCCAAGTGCCATATCAGAGTTTAAAGTCATCTCCCAGATAGATTTGTCTTGCCATTTTGCTTGAAGTTATTGTTTCAGGTGTCCCTGATTCAACTACTTTCCCCTGATTCATGATATATGCTGTGGTGCACACCCCAAGTGTCTCACGGACATTGTGGTCTGAAATAAGAATACCAATACCCTTTTGTGTCAGTTGTTTGATAATGCTTTGAATATCGGCAACTGCCAAGGGGTCAATCCCGGCAAATGGTTCATCCAGAAGTATGAACATGGGATCTGTTGCCAGTACCCTGGCTATTTCAAGCCTTCGCCTCTCTCCACCGGAAAGAACTGTTGCCTTCTGATGAGCAAGACGAAAGATGCCCAACTCCTGCATCAGCCCATCTGCTCTTCCATTGATATCTCCTCTGCTGTCAGGCAGTAACTCCAGAATGGCAGTTATATTCTGCCTTACCGTCAGTTTTCGAAATATTGATGCCTCCTGAGGAAGGTATCCAATTCCCTTTCTTGCTCGAATGTACATTGGATAGTCTGTTATTGGTTCCTGGTCAAGGAAAACATCTCCTTCATCTGGTTTTATCATTCCAACCGCCATATAAAAGGTGGTTGTTTTGCCTGCTCCGTTTGGTCCTAGCAGCCCTGTTACCTGGCTTTGATTAACCTCAATATCTACACCATCAACCACTTTTCTGTTATTGTATACCTTAATGAGATTTTTTAACAGTAGTTTTGACATGGGTCTGTTTCATATCCAGTTTGAAATCGGTTTTTTTGAGCAAGCAGGTCTGGCTCTATTGAGCACTTTTGGGCATCAATCTGTTTCAGTTATCCTCGTTGAAATCCTCTTTTGAACTAAAGAGCGCTTCTACCCTCCTCTCTTTTTCGCCCTCAACAATCACCTTTCCTGAATCCTGGAACAGAATGATTTTCTTTCCTGTCACATAACTTTCTCCAGTCATCACTCGGGGTGCTTCTCCTGTCAGAACAATTTTCTGATCTGCTGAAGTATAGATAGCATTATCTGCAAATGCGGTTCTGTTGCCAGATGTAAATTTCACATTTCCAGATGCTGTCATGGATTTGATATCCTGCTTTGAATCTGAAGAATGCGATTTTTTCTCACTCTCTGTGAAAAGAAGTACTGAGATGCTATCTGCTTTAATTACAGACTCTCCTTGCGTTGCAACAACGCTGCCTGAAAATGTGATAATAGAGGACTCTTTTTCAACCAGCATACTGTCTGATGTCACATGCAGCTTTTTCTCTTTCTGAGGTGTTGATCTCTGCTGCTCAATGGGTAGTGATCTGTTCTGATCAGAAGAGGAACTCTCTCTCTTGTTATCTTCAGCCTGTGCAGTTGCACAATATGGCGTAATCATAAGAATCAGGATTGCAAAGGCGGTAAAAATATATAAATGGCTGATATCTAAAGGTCGAATAATTAACAGCTGGTTACGCTCTATTAGATTCACTATCTACCGTCCTTTATCTATTGGAAAAATCGAAAGAGTCAGAGAAAATGCCATAGAGATGGCCTTTGAGTAACAGCGTGTTGTTGTTCAGGTCTACCTTAAGGGTGTCAGCGTCAAGAGTAGAGCTGTTGTTGGTAACTGTTACATGATCTTCGGAAAAGATTATATGGCTTTTTTTCTCATAATGCAACTGGTCAGTTTTAAGAACTGTCTTTTCATGCTTTACAATAACATTATCAGAAAAATGGATATCACTCTCTTTTGTATTAATAGATCCCTGTTGTGCTGTGACACCCACCTTGGAACCATCTTTCAGAAAAAAGAGTACCGAGATATCCTTGAGGAGAACTTCTGCCTGATTTTTCAGAACCCTTGCTGAAGATGCCTCAAGAGTCCACTCTCTGATACCGTTTCTTGTGGATGTGTGCTGCATGGTATTTAATATCAAAGAAGCTTCTGAATCAATTTTGACATCTTGAATAGCTCTCTTTCCAGAGATCAATGATTCAAAATAGTAGAGTCCCACAAGTCCTGCTGTCATAAAAAACAGCAGTAAGAAGAGTATGATTTTAAGCTTTTCAGATTTGATAAGTTTTAATGTCATGAGGTGTATAACATAAATGTCAGGTAGTTGATTCGTAGGTTCACGGTGATGGTCTGGACAGGTATTATGGAAAACAACTCCCCAAAAACCATCTGAGGAAGAGATGATAAATTGAAGTTGCTCAGGTAGTTGCTATGAATCTGTTCAGAATATCTCCCCAAAGATCTTTTGCTTTCAGGATTGCCTCACAGATCTCTCTTACGGCACCCTCTCCACCTCTGTTGGAGGTGGTGTAATCTGCAGCTCCTATAACTTCAGTAGCAGCGTTGGCAACTGCAAAGGCGACCCCACACTGTCTCATTGCAGGAATATCAGGAAGGTCATCTCCTGCAAAAGCTGCTTCAGAGCTGTCAATACCCTGCTCTTCAAAGATCATTCTCAAAGCGGCAGCTTTATCTTTAATACCGTGAAACAGAAGGTTGATACCCAGGTTCTTACATCTTGCAATCAGGGCGCCATTGGCAACCCTTCCGGTGACGATGCCTACTTTTATACCTGAATCCATCAGAAGCCTGAGACCAAACCCATCCTTTGAGCAGAAATTCTTGATCTCTTCTCCTGAGGCTGTATATGTTATTTTGCCATCAGTAAGAACACCATCAACGTCAAGTAAAAGTAGTTTTATTAATGCAAGTCGTTTTTTCATTCTTCTTATATTAAACCTGATCCTAGCTGTTTTTCTGGTCTTTCCAGGTTAAGAGGTGTGGCTACTGGTCTTAAGGAGTGGGGTTATCAATGGGAGTTTCGAGAGCCTCCCTGATTCTGACAAGTGTTGAAAGTAAGTATGGCATAGTGTCAAGTGGGATTGAGTTCGGGCCATCACAGAGTGCTCTTGCAGGATCAGGGTGAGTCTCGATAAATATTCCATCTGCCCCGGCAGCCACAGAGGCTTTTGCAAGAGATGGTGCAAATCGCCTCTCACCTGATGATATATCTCCGCCACCGCCAGGTAACTGTACACTGTGGGTTGCATCAAAAATGACAGATACTCCCATCTCCTTGATAATCTCAATTGAACGGAAATCCACCACAAGATTGTTATATCCAAATGTGGTGCCTCTCTCTGTAATACTCAGATCTGTGCAACCACAGCTTCTTGCCTTTTCAATGATATTTGAACATTCAAATGGAGATAAAAATTGCCCTTTTTTAATATTAAGAGGCTTACCTGTCCTTGCTGCGGCACATATCAGGTCAGTTTGCCTGCAAAGAAAAGCGGGAATCTGTATCATATCAAGTACCTCTGCTGCTGCCCTGGCCTGTTCAGGGTAGTGGATATCAGAGATCACTTTGAGGTTAAGGGACTCCTTGATATGTTTAAGTGTGGCAAGCCCCTTTGTCAGACCTGGCCCTCTGAACGAGTGAATAGATGATCGGTTGGCTTTGTCAAAAGAGGCTTTGAATATAAAAGCAATGTGAAGTTCTGAGGTGATCTGCTTCAATCTGGAGGCAATCTCAAAAGTGATCTCATCATCTTCAATAACACATGGGCCTGAGATCAGAAGCAGAGGTTTGTTGTATTTAATATTATTTAAAACAGAGGGAAACATTTGTGTGATACTCCATTTGTAAGGTACTTCATAAATTTGAATTTTTTACAATTAGCCTTGAATAGTGCAAAAGTCAAGAATGAGATTTCAAATTCAACCATTTATGGACTTTTACTCCATAAATGGTTGGGGAAAGTGAGAGTCTCTTTTTCTGACTAAAGCAGGCAGAAGTTTCTGGATAGAGGTAAGTGTGGTATGGTTGGAAGCCGTTTATTGCCTTGCTGCGGCAATTTTATTGTGCCCCATGAGTATAAGCTCCTCTGTTGCCTCCCATGACAGGCACTCATCAGTGACAGAGACACCGTAGAGAAGATTCTCCGCTCCACAGGAGAGGCTCTGGTTACCTTCACACAGGTTGCTCTCCAGCATGAGCCCCTTTATGGCACTATTACCGTTGATATACTGATTTATCACATCATCCCATGCAATCGCCTGCCCCTGGAACTTCTTACCTGAGTTGGCATGGGAGCAATCAACAATAATAGCTTGAGAGAGATTTTTCTTTTTCAGGGTTTCAACTGCCTCCCTTATACTGACAGAGTCGTAGTTCGGTCGTTTACCACCTCTTAGTACAATGTGGGCATAGGGGTTGCCCTTGGTTTTTACAACACACCCTTTTCCATGTGGATCAATGCCGAGGAAACTCTGAGGCGATTTTGCTGCAATCATGGAGTTGATGGCAGTATCCAATGCTCCATCAGTTGAGTTCTTGAAGCCAACTGGCATGGAGAGACCGCTTGACATCTCGCGGTGTGTCTGAGACTCAGTTGTTCTGGCACCAATGGCAGCCCAGCAGACCAGACCATCAATGAACTGTGGAATGATGGGGTCAAGCATCTCTGTTGCTGTTGGCAGCCCCATGGATGTGATACGGATAAGAAGTTTTCTTGCTCTGCACAGCCCCTCCATGATATCTCGGCTGTCATCCATATACGGATCATTTATCAATCCTTTCCAGCCAATAGTTGTACGTGGTTTCTCAAAATAGACCCTCATTATGATTGAGAAGGAGTCCTTCACCTCTTGTCTGAGTCTTGTGAGCTTCTCTGCATACTCTATGGCAGCAGCTTCATCATGTATTGAGCATGGCCCTGTTATAACCATAAGTCTCTGATCTCTGCCTGAGAGGATCTCTTTGATCTCTTCTCTGCTGCTAATTACTGTCTCTTCAGATTCAGAAGGCATGGGAAATTGCGCTTTGAAATCTTCAGGGGCTATAAGGGGCAGAAAACTTTCAACGTTTACATCATAAGTCTGTTTCATTTTTAGATATCTCCTGTTGTAATCTCTGTTTTTGCATCCACACTATTATGACTCTGTTCAACTATGACTCTGTTAAACGCCATAAAACAGTGCCGTTTTGTTGATAGATGCAACTGTACTGGTTAAAAAACAGATGAAAATGAGGCCATTTTTTATTCTGCAACCCTTTAAAAAACAAAAAAGCCGCAGGTTTGTGGCCTGCGGCTTTTCATATTGTATGTGAGTTACAAATCAGAACAGTACAGGCATGAACCTATAATAGGAGCTAAAGTAATAGAAGTTGCCTGAAAAGTTCTGATTCATCTTTTTTAAGAGTTTCCTGAAATATAATTAATTTTTTATAGCCTGTTTCTATACATAGTTGCAGTTGAGTTGTCAATGGTTAATTTTTATTTTCATCAATCTGAATTTAAGGTACTGTACCAGTACGTTCTGAATAGGCAAGTAGTGCTGAAATTGCTGACTGCCCACAGGCAGGTCTCTATTGCATGATTTTTGGAGTTAAGATTTTCATACCCCGCTGTTATCCACAAAAAAATCTTTGACCATACCCTCTGATTTGAGCTTATTGCCATACGATGTGGCGCTCTCCTTTGTCTCATACTCTCCGACTCTGATGAGATACCACGTTTTCCCTCCCCCTTCAACGGTGGTAATTACCCCTCCAGTTACCCCTTTCTCCTTAAGATTGGTGAGGTATTGTTCTGCATGAGATTTTGAAAGGTAGGCTGCCACCTGAATGGTAAACTTTTTCTGCGGTACTACCTGAACCTCCACATTTTCAGCCACAGTTTTCGGAGTTGAGGGTGGGGGAGGGGATGGGGTGTGGAACAGGCGAGAGACTGTGTTGACAAGAAGCATGAGCACACCTGCTATAACCATGAGCACAACAAGGCGTTTGATATTTCTCTTAAGTTCTGGGTATAGAGCAATTGCATTACGAATGCTCTTCAATGACCATACAGCTGTGCGTACACCAAGCTGTATGGCTCGTATAATAAAAGAAATTGCATTCATAGGCAGGGAGGCTATCCAGATAGCTCCACTGGCAGTAAGAGATAACATCCTCAGAAGTGCTGTTTGAATAGAAAGTGGAAAGTCATATGGAGTTGGCCTTTTGACAACCTTGATATTCCGTCGTCTTTTATCTCTAGCTGCAAAAGGGTGTTGTGTTTGGTATATATCATTGAATCTGGTCTGATTGATCTCTTCTGGCTCTTCTAACACCTTGGTTGGTTGGCTATTTCTGCTGCTTTCAGGGATTTCAATAGACTCAACCTCTCTTGGAGCACCATGAATCCACTTCCCATCTGAGTTCTCATCTCCATGGACAATAGAAAAAACTCTTTTTGCAGCAAAGTCAGCTCTTTGGGTTCTGGTGAAAATCTCTGCCAGCATGGGAACAAGCTGAGGAGTTATCGGCTCCATTTCAGCAAGTAGTGTCAGAAGATTTTCCTCATTGCATGAGAGTGGGGTTCTTCTCTTCTGTTTTACCATCGTCTTTAGCCATAGATAAGCAACTTCAGTCTCATGTGGGTTTTTGAGAAGAAAAAAAGTTGTAGCCTTATCAAAATGGTCATTGTGCCACGATGCGGTAAGTGCAAACCGTGCAATTGCACCGGTAAGAGGTAGTGCTGTTTTTCTGGAGGTGAGCGTTGTGAGCAGATAAGAGTCAAAGAGTTCAAGCGCTTTAAGGTAACATATTCCACTTCTATAAAAAATGCCATCCCGTTCCCAGTTTTTTGCCTCATTGATATATCGGTATATTGCACGTTCACCAGCAAGATTCATCACATAGCCGATAATTATGAATAGAACGATTATCAGTATGATGCAGTAGATGGCAGGACTCAGATCTGGCATCACTCTTTGAATGGCTGGGATCATGATAAATGTTGCAGGGATGGCTAATATAACTGAGATCCACAATCTTATGGAGATATTTCTTAAAAAATAGATCATGTTTTAATTTCCTCAACAGTCTGAATATCCAGGAGTTCCAAGCCATCTGCTGTATGGTGTACATGGTAGATTAGTATGGTGTACATGGTAGATTATCCTGCCACAACAAAGAGTTAATGCTCTGATGTGCAAACAATAGACGCATGCCACTTTTCCTGCAAAAGCTTCTAATACTGAGGGTTTTCACACAGATGCTGATTTTTTTTCAGAGGAACGGTCAGCACGCTGCTGCTCTGTGACGCGCTGCAACCAGATGTAACATCTGCCTGCTCAAAGTGGATTCCATCAGGTATGGAGAAGTCTCTTGAAGGCTCATTTTTCATAGCTTCTCCCATGAACTCTGCCCATATGGTGGATGCGATCCGTCCTCCTGTTATTCCTGGCTGGCTTGATCTCTTCAATTTTCTATTTCTGTCAAAGCCTGTCCATATTGCAGTACAGAGATTTGGAGTGAATCCTGTGAACCATGCATCATTATAAGAGTCGGTAGTACCGGTCTTTCCGGCAGCAGGTCTTGTAAATCCCATCTCCCTGACTGTTCTGCCAGAACCGCGGTCAATGACCGATTTCATCATATCTACAACCTGATATGTTGTTTCTGGGTCAAGCACTTTTCTTCCCCGGACAAGATGTTCATAAATGACCCTGCCAAAAGCATCTTCTACTCGCCAGATCATGAACGGTTCATGCCTGATCCCCCCTGACGCCAGCGTGGAATAGGCAGAGGCCATCTCAAACGGTGTGACTGAAGATGTCCCCAGAGCAACAGAATAGACATCTTCCAGTTTACTTGTTATTCCGCAGAGCTTTGCTGTATCAATTACTGCTCTTGGACCTGTTTTTTCCACCAGACGGGCAGCAATTGTGTTAACAGAATCGGTAAGAGCCTGCTTCAGGAGCATGCGTCCCCGATAGCTCTTTTCAAAATTGCGAGGCTCCCATGTTGAAGAGCCGATAACAGGAATCGAAATAGGGCTATCAACCATTACTGTAGCACCATTGAAATTGAGTTTTTCCAGGGCAGTATAATATAGAAATGGTTTAAAACCTGATCCTGGCTGGCGACGGCTGTTTATTGCCCGGTTGTATTCACTGTTGTAGTAGTCTCTGCCTCCGATCATGGCTCTTACAGCCCCTGATGCAGGATCAATGGCGACTAATGCCCCCTGAGGACGAGGCTCTGCATCAGGCTTGAGTCCCATGAGAGCATCAAGACGTTCAAGTCCGTTTTTGAGAGCCTGATCTCCAGCATACTGGAGATTGGAATCCACTGTGGCCGTGACTCTGATCCCTCCATGGAATACCACATCATTACCATACTGTTCGACCAGCTCGTTTATAAGAGCATCTAAAAAATAGCTGCCAGTCCTTGCATCAGCATGTTCTGAATGTAGGAGAGGGCGACTTCTGAGGGCCTCTTGAGCCTCATTTTCAGTTATATATCCAGCTTCTCTCATCCGTGCAATAACCACCTGACGGCGCTTCAATGCTTTGTCATAATGGCGGTACGGGTTGTAATTAGTTGGAGATTTGGGCAGACCTGCCAGAAGTGCTGCCTCTCCAAGAGTCAGCTCTACTGCTGATTTGCCAAAAAAAACCTGAGATGCCTTTTCAACCCCCTGAGCACCTGCCCCAAATGAGATCTGATTGATATAGGCGTGCAGAATCTCCTCTTTAGTGCAGCTGTATTCAATCTGGAAGGCCACCATCATCTCTTTGAACTTTCTCAGATAGGTGCGTTCAAAGCTGAAAAATAGGTTTTTGGCCAGCTGCTGTGTGATTGTAGATGCCCCTTCAATTCTGCCGGGTCTGGTCAGAGTGATGTAGAGTGCTTTGAGAGTACGCAGTTTGTTGATTCCATGGTGATCCCAGAACATGTGATCTTCAACAGCCAGCATTGCATTTATAAAATCTGGAGATACGCGGGAGAGAGGAACTGGCTCCCTGCCTCCAAGTGTAATGAGTCGCTCACCTGTGGAAGCATATATCTCTGTTTTCGGAGTTTCAATGATACGGCTTAATGGTTCAGGGAGCTTGGGCAGATCTTTTGCAGCAGAAAAGATAACAATGGTGATGATTAACATCACCACACTGCCAATGGCCAGTGAGGCATAGATCAGGAATCTTGTAAGGCGGATCAATATGGTAAGTAATTTCACCTTGAAGCCTCTCTTCTGAAGAGTATGGTCATAAACTTCATTGGGGATCTCCCTTCAGTGAAGTGCCAGTTAAATTACTGCTCAATCGCCACACAGCCCACTCTCTTGCCCTTATGAAGAGAACCACACTCTTTCCGTTCTCCTTGAACTCAAACCCGAGTTTAATATATCCTGAGGTTGCTTCGTTCCATATCCCTGCCTTTGTAAGAGTTCCCTGCTGATTAAGAAGCTTCTGGGGAGTTGTAATCAGATCAGGAATTATATCTTGAGGCAGTGCAAGCAGTACCTTGAAAAAATGTTCTGCAGGATAGATACGACCCTGAAATTCAGGAATCTGTTCAAGCGTTCCTTTAAAAATGGCCTCATGTTTTTCAATTTTTTCCATCTTGCTCTTGTTCAGGGTTATCTGACGGAGCACTCTATTTTCCGAATTGAGGAAAAAAATTTCAAGCCCGTATGGTTTCCCTTCGCAGAATATCCTGTTAAGAGTACCCCCACCAAACAGCCAGATCAACTCCTCAGGAGGGATCAGCTCTGAGGCTGCTGTTGCAGGAATTGCAAGGTAAAGGCGTTTGAAGTGATCTTTGTCAATGTTTGCCCATTGACCGGGGAGAACACCAGATGCAAGCTCAGCAAAGGATGTTGCCTCCTGTGCATAACGGGCTGCGTTCTGCCGCTCTTCAATGATCCTTTTGAGGAATGTGTGGGCACGGGAACTCTGCTCTCCTGCTTTCCATACAGCTCCTGTTTCAGGACGTGAACCATTCAGAGAAGCCAGATAGCGTCCTATCATAAGCTCACACCAGTCAAATCTGAGTTCAGAGACCATAAGAGTGATAGTCATGAAGAGGATCAGAAGGTTTGCAAATGAGAATATCCGTCTGAGCCATTCACCAGTTTTTGTAGGTTCATACCATAGAGTCATGGTGCTTTTGTATGCACAAAATTGTCTTTTTTTGCAAGCACTTTATCAATATCTGATGGCTATTGTAGAGTTCTGGGCAGTTATAGTTGTGTTGTTTTATAATATGTTGAAATTATTAACATAGTCAAGGTGGATAGCGGGTGGTCAACAGCACACTCTTTCAAATGGACTCAATATTCTGTAGTATTAATAAATTTTAGAGTATGCTGCTTTAAATTATTAAAGCCCAGTTTTCTTAGCAATGAGATTTTGAAACTTAACCTCTGAACTCTGAAGAGAGTCTTTATGGATAGAAGGATTATTGATGGAACATCCAATTACAGATAAGGATGGAGAGAAAAACAGTGTCAGCCAGAGAACTCTGAATATCCTTATTGTGGATGATGAGATAAACATTCGAAGAACACTATCATATTGTCTGGCAGCAGAGAACCATCGTGTCATTGCAGTCAGCAACCCAGCCGATGCTGTTGAAGAGTCCAGGAAACGGATCTTTGATATCGCTTTTGTGGATATCAGGCTTGGTGAAGAAAATGGAATGGATCTCATACCTATTCTACGTTCAGACTCTTACTGGACAAAAATAGTTGTCATAACGGCACATGCTTCGATTGAGAGTGCGGTTGAAGCCATGAGACGTGGAGCAGCAGATTATATTGAGAAGCCCTTTACTCCAGCTCAGGTGAGGTTGATAACTGGCAGGATCGGAGAGATTCTGGCGTTGGAAAATCAGATTGCTGTTATGAAAGAAGAGATGGCAGGGATGGATAACCAGGGGCTACTGCTGCATAGCAGTAATGCAGGGGTACAAAGAGTAATAGAGACCGCAAAAAAAGCAGCATCTTCTGAAGCTATTGTACTTCTTCAAGGAGAGAGCGGTACTGGCAAATCCATTCTGGCACGAGTTATTCATGGCTGGAGTTCAAGGTCAGAAAAACCTATGGTCGTGGTCTCATGCCCCTCTGTACCATCTGATCTGCTTGAAAGTGAACTCTTCGGGCATGTTAAAGGGGCATTCACAGGGGCAGTAAAAGATAATCCAGGTCGCATTGCAGCATGTGAAGGGGGGACTCTTTTTTTGGATGAGATTGGAGAGATGGTTCTTCCATTGCAGCCCAAGCTGCTCCGTTTTATCCAGGATAAAGAGTATGAACGTATTGGTGACGCAAAACCAAGAAAGGCTGATGTACGCATTATAGTTGCAACAAATGCAAATCTTGAAAAAAAAGTTGCAGAGGGGCTGTTTCGTGAAGATCTCTTCTACCGGATCAACGTGATCAATCTGACAGTGCCACCATTGAGGGAGCACCCTGAAGATATAATTCCAATGGCAATGAATTTCATGGCCTGGTTCTGTCGTGTGAATCACAAGGAGATTCTTGGATTTGAGATAGAGGCTCAGCAGCTGCTTGTAAGCCATTTGTGGCCTGGAAATATACGTGAACTGCGTAATGCGGTTGAGCGTGCAGTCATACTTGGAAACGGAAAATATATTGGGGTAAACGACTTGCCAGAGAGTATCTGCTCTGGCATATACAGACCTTCTATTGGCGATTCTGTCCCACTTGCAACCATTGAAGAGCTGCACATCAGAAGGGTACTTGCTGCTACTCCATCAATTCAGGAAGCTGCTGACATTCTGGGTATTGATCAGGCTACTCTCTGGAGGAGGCGGAAACTTTATGGCATCTGAATTTAGGGGAACTCATAATATCTCATGCCATGTTTACAAAATGAATTGTAAATTCTCCTTGCATTTTGCAAGGAGAACCTCACCTTTTCTTGCACGTTTCAATCAGAATCTCCGATTCTTACCACAAGAAACACTCTTTATCCATGTAAGTCAAGCTGATTGGCTGTTCAGATTCCATGGCACAGGTGTTGCTTTAAGGTATAGGGTATGCACTATCTGCTCTCTATTTCGTATAGATGCTCCTTATTTGAGTATGTTTTATGGCAATTGATAGGATGGCCCTATAAAAGAGAATGGTGGCTCTATGACTTTGAAAAAAAAGATACTCCTTGGATATGGTGTCTCATTTGCACTTATGGGACTTGTTGTGGGATGGGGAATTGTAAACCTTGTATCTCTGGGCAAGGCAAGTGATGCCATTCTGCATGAAAATTACCGGAGTATCTTGGCTGCTGAGAACATGCTCAACTCTCTTGAACGTCAGGACAGTGCCATACTGATCACCTTTCTTGGTGAAGTAAGAATGGGAAGTATCAAATTCCGTGAAAATGATGCCAATTTTCTTCAGTGGCTAACCAGGGCCAAGGGTAACATCACCATTAGAGGAGAAGCCGAGCTTATTCAGATCATTGATACTGATTATGAATCATACCGTCAATTGTACTCAAAAATCACTGAACTTAGGGAGATAGAGCCATCTTCTACGCCAGAAGCACTTAAAGTGTACAGAGAGTCTGTCTATCCTCTCTTTATTCAGATTCATGATGCCTGCGCCAAGCTGCTCAATCTGAACGAAGAGACCATGTATGCTGCAAGTTTCAAAGCAGAGCAGGTGGCAGACCGGGCCATCTGGTCAACAGTGGTTGTAGCACTCTCTGCTTTGATTATTGCTTTGAGTTTCAGCCTCTGTATCTCAGAACGTATTGTCAGGCCGCTTAAAAATCTTATTGATGCATCAAGAGAGATCTCTTCAGGCAACTATAAGGTTCAGGTAGTTGTTGACACAACAGATGAACTTGGTTCCCTTGCCGGAGAGTTTAACCAGATGGCCTTAAAGCTGGAATATTACCATGCGATGAATATAGAGCAGATTCTCTCTCAGAAGAATAAAGGAGAAGCAATTCTTTCCAGCATTGTAGATGCCTTGGTGGTATTTGACAATAAACTGCAGGTCACTGAGATAAACAGTGCAGCAAGAAAAATTCTCTCCCTTGAGTGTTCTGATGTTACATCGTTACGGTGTGAAGATATTTTTACTGCACGGTATGAAGATATTCCGACTGCACAATCTGGAAATCCTGTGCCTCTCTGCTCTTCCTTGCCCCCCTGTGAGATGATCAGAAAAACTGTTGAGACCGGAAAACAGCTCGATACCCCTGATGAGGAGCGGGTCATCTCTCTTGGAAAAGGGGATAAGACCCGGCATTATCTCTATTCAATAACCGTTATTCCAGGAAGTGATGGTATTTTGGGAAGCGATCGTCATCTGAGTGGTATTCTGATGCTGCTTAAAGACATTACTCACTTCAAGGAGCTGGAACGGCTAAAAAGTGAATTTGTAATGGCTGCATCCCACGAGCTGCGGACACCGCTTACCAGCATGGGAATGAGTATTGATCTGCTAATGGAACACGCTATTGATAACCTTGCTAAAAAAGATCAGGAGCTTCTCAGGGTCGCATATGAAGAGGTTCATCGTATGAAGGCGCTTGTGAATGATCTCTTAGACCTCTCCAGAATTGAGGGTGGCAGGATAAGACTTGAGTTTGAAAGTGTTCCTGTCAATATTCTGTTCGAACATGTGCAGGGCATTTTCAAGGGGCAGAGTGAAATGAAGAGAGTCTCTCTCTCATCGGCATGTTGTAGTGATCTGCCCAATGTACGTGCAGATGCAAATAAGATCACCTGGGTGCTCAGTAATCTTATCTCCAATGCCCTTCGCTATGTTGGAGAAGGTGGAGCGATTGAGCTGATGGCCAGCAAGATAGGCAACAGAGTACACATCTCTGTCTGTGACAACGGGCCTGGCATTCCTGATGAGTATCAGACAAAAATTTTTCAGAAATTTGTTCAGGTAAAAGGGCAGAACCCCGGTGGGTCTGGATTGGGGCTTGCCATCTGCAAGGAGATAGTTCGTGCCCACGGCGGAACAATATGGGTTGAGTCTCAGCCAGGCAAAGGTAGCACCTTTACCTTCACGTTAACGATTTATTAACAGTTGATCTTCAATTTGTTTTAATGACACACAACAGTAAACGGTTCATCAATACTAAGGAGGGAGAGAATGGAAAAGAGCGCTATTCTTGTTGTTGATGATGAGAAAAATATCAGAATCACCATAGCCTACGCACTTGAACAGATGAAACTACCTGTGGAAACAGCAGCTGATGGTCAAGAGGCACTTCAAAAGCTCAGCAGTGGGAAGTTCCGACTTGTTTTTCTGGATCTGAGAATGCCGGGTATGGATGGCATGGAGGTTCTAAGAACCATCAAAGAGGAGTGGCCTGATATCAGAGTTGTCATAATTACCGCCCATGGGAGTATATCGTCAGCAGTAGCGGCTATGAAGATTGGAGCAGTTGATTTTATTCAGAAACCTTTCAGCCAGGGGGAAATATGTGAACTGGCTTCCCGTCTGCTGGAGGGTGAACCTCTGGATGCGTCTAATGTGGCTGACTATTCTGAACTGATTGAGCTTGCAAGAAGATATATTTCAGATCAGAACTTCCGTCATGCCCGCACTCTGCTCAGTAAAGCAATTGCCAGGGGGCCTGAATACCCTCAGGCATACAATCTACTCGGAGCACTGCTTGAGATCGGCCATGAATCCATTGAAGCTCAGAAATTCTACAGAGCTGCATTAGATATTGACCCTACTTACAAACCTGCATGGGTTAACCTAGAACGGGCCACATCAATGAGTGGGCACGGTGACATTGACTTTGGGTCTACTGAAAAAAGTGGCACAAAGGGAATTTGATAGATGATTGATATAAGTTGTATTATGAATTTGAGAAGAGTGCCTCCAATTCAAATTCTATCAGTTGGATTTACTTTGATCTCTATTATCGGTGGAATCTTATTATATTTGCCGATTTCATCACTTTCCGGGGAGATAACTCCATTCATAGATGCTCTGTTTACGGCAACTTCCGCTGTGTTCGGTTTCAGTCTTGCTGTCTCTCTTGCCAGTAAAGGCCATGAAGTTTTGGCCATTGATGCGGACAGTGGGAGAATTGAGGAGATTAAAGACCTGGTTACAAATGCAATAGTGCATGATGTAAAAACAGGGGAGTACTTGAAAGAGTATCTGAATGGAAACATAGATACTGTCATATTAAATCTTGGGGAGACGATTGAAGCAAACAGTCTGGCAATTTATCACTTAAAGAAAATTGGAATCAAGAAGATTATTGTAAAAACAGTAAATGATATTCAGGCGATAATTTATAGTTATAGACAGATAGGAGCTACTGAAATTATCAAACCAGAAAAGATGGCTGGCCAGAAGTTGGCGGAACGGTTATCTTCCCCTAATTTAATTGAATATATTCCACTTGCACCTGAATATGGCATATTTGAAATGGCCTTGCCTGATAAAATTATAGGAAGGACAATCAAAGAGATCGGATTCAGAAACAGGTATCATATTGAGATACTTGCAATTAAAAATATTTTAACAGATACCATGAAATTTATGCCAGATCCTGATTCCAAAATTGAACCAGATTCAGTTGTTCTGTTTATGTGTAAAAAAGAGGACTTTGACAAGTTAAGTTTTTGAAAATATTAGGCTGATCTGTTTGAAAAACAGTCATAACAACTGTATCTGGGAGCTACACAAAATAATGTCATATCAGAAAAGTTCTCTCTCCGAGATTATAAAATCTTTAGGGCTTGTATTCGGAGATATTGGCACAAGCCCTATTTATACCTTTACAGTCATATTTTTTATTACAGTACGTTCTGAAGATAACATAATAGGTGTTTTGTCTCTTATTGTATGGACGTTGATTTTACTGGTAACTGTTCAGTATGCATGGCTTGCAATGAGTCTTGGGAAAAGAGGTGAAGGTGGAACAATCGTTTTAAGAGAGATCCTTGTGCCATTGCTGAAGTCTAGTCGTAAAATTGCGGTAGTTACAATGCTTTCATATATAGGCATTTCATTGATTATAGGAGATGGGATTATCACCCCTGCAATCAGTATTTTAAGTGCTGTAGAGGGGTTGCTGCTGATTCCTGGATTTGAATCTTTTAGCCAGGATAATCTGATTGTCATTGCAGGGTTGATTGCGTTTATTCTTTTTGCTGTTCAAAAAAAAGGGACCGAAAAAGTGGCAGGTATCTTTGGCCCCTTGATGGTTATCTGGTTTATTGCACTTACTGTTTCCGGGGTTGCATCAATTATAAATGCCCCTTTTGTGTTAAAGGCAATTAACCCCTATTATGGAATAAAGTTCCTCATCGAAGATGGTATTGCAGGTTTTTTTGTGCTTTCCGAAGTTACTTTGTGTGCCACTGGTGGAGAGGCCCTTTATGCTGATATGGGACATCTTGGTAGAGCGCCTATTGTGAAAGCGTGGTATCTGGTCTTTGTTGCACTCTTTTTGAATTATTTAGGACAGGGAGCTTTTCTTATAAAACATCTTGAAGTAAAAAATGTACTTTTTGAAATGGTATTTCATCAGGCTCCAATTTTGTATCTCCCTTTTCTGATACTGAGCATTATGGCAACTGTTGTGGCTTCTCAGGCAATGATCAGCGGAATGTTCTCAATTGTCTACCAGGGAATTACCACCAGAATAATGCCAATGTTGAAAATTGAATACACTTCTAGAGAGAGAATGTCTCAGATATATATCGGGTTTGTGAACTGGTCTCTTCTGATAGCTGTCATTTTCATTATGATAAAGTTTCGTGAATCAAGCAGTCTTGCTTCAGCTTACGGGCTATCTGTTACAGGTACAATGACCATTACAGGTGTTATGATGACATGGATATTTTTTCTGCGAAAAAGATACTATAAATCATTATTATCACTTATTACTATGTTAATTACAACTGTCTATTTTATCTCAAATATGTTTAAAATACCTCATGGTGGATATTGGTCGCTTATCATTGCTGCAATGCCTTTTGCCGTAATATTGTTATACAGAGAAGGCCAGAAAAAGCTCTATAAATCCTTAAGGCCATTACCTCTTGATACATTTCTTGTAGGCTATGAAGATGTTTATGAGAAAATAGGAAAAATCCCAGGTACAGCACTCTTCTTTGCCAGAGACGCAGCGTTCATTCCACCCTATATTGTCCATACAATGATCGTCAATAATATTGTCTATAATGAGAATATTATTGTCTCAATAGTCAAAAAAGAGGAGCCTTATGGGATAGAATGCTTATTAAAGCAATATATTTCAAATGGGCTGCGTGTATTTGAAATAAGCATTGGTTATATGGAAGTACTTGATATGGAAAAGATTCTACGTCAGTCAGAAATATATGAAAAGGCTATCTTCTATGGGGTGGAAGATATATGCACAGATAATATCATCTGGCAAATTTTTTCTATTCTCAAAAAGGTGACTCCAAATATTGTCCAGTTCTACAAAGTGCCATCCAACAAAATGCATGGTGTGGTAACCCGTATTGAAATGTAAGTGTGTAATGGGTGGAACCGTTATCAACGGTGATAATTACATTGAGTCAGAGGGAGCGCTGCATTTCTATATAAGAGTCTTTTGAAGTGGTTGCAATCAATGGCTTTAATCGTTAACTGTGGTAGGTAAATCTGTTATATAGGATAGAGCGGCTGACCGTCTTGACTGAAGCACTTCCGGTAAGCACCATGCTCTGTTTAAGCTCCTGGTGAATTGTATCAATATATCTCTCCACACCCGCTTGAAGCCCACCGACTGCAGCCACTGCAAAGGGTCTGCCAATCATTACAGCATCTGCTCCAAGAGCAAGCAGTTTGAGAATATCGCCCCCGGTTCTGACTCCTCCGTCTGCAAGAATTGAGATCTTACCCTTAACTTTATCTGCAATTGACTCCAGAACATCTGCTGCGCCTGGTGCAAAATCAAGAACCCTGCCACCATGGTTGGAGACCACAATGGCATCTGCTCCTGCCTCCACTGCAAGTTTTGCCTCATCCGGTGTCATGACCCCTTTGAGTATGAATTTGATGGTTGAGGATGACGCTTGCGTGCTCTTCTCTTGATCTGTTTTTGAATGAACTCTCTGTAGCTTATTTCCGGCATGTTCAGTTGTTGCTGGCAGCTGTGTCACTTTTTCAATTATTTTTCTCAGCTCTTCAAAGCTCTTAGGAGATACAGGTCGTCCCATTTTGCGCAGGGTGATAAGACCTGCGGCATCGATATCCATACCTACGATATTGCACCCACTCCCAGATGCCAGAGCAAATTTTTCGTAAAGTTCTTCATCTTCCCAGGGTTTGATAAAAGGAATCCCATGTCCCCCTGAATTTTTTATCGCTTCAAAGCCAGATTTATGGATGAACTCTGGAACTCCATCTCCAGTGCACCCAATAACCCCTTTTACTTTGCACCCCTCAATTATGGCACTGATATAGTCATCTTCAGAAATAGCCCCCCCCATGTTAAACGAGACACCACCAACGGGGGCTGCCAACAGAGGAAGAGCCATTCTCTTGCCAAGAATGGTTGTGGTAGTATCAGGGTCGGTGACATCATGGATAAGCCTCATGTTGAATTTAATCCTGTCAAGTGCCTCAATGTTTGCCCTGAATGAAGACCCTGTGCCGACACCTCCCATGCCAGGCACTTGACCAGCACAGGGCACTCCGTTGCAACGGGTACAGATATGGCAGAAAGTTTTCATTAATTTTTTTGCATTTTCATGAATCTCTCTCATGGTGACTCCTTGGGTTGTAATATGGCTGCTGTCATATTGAGATGCTTGAAGTTATATATGGTATTTCTAGGGGGAAAATATGCCAAAATGTTGACCAAAAATTTGTTGAAAGGGATATAAAGTAAGGCGACTTCTATATGTAGCCTTATTTTGCAAGATGAAAGAACCTTGAGATATCATCAGTTGATTTTTAAATTTATTATTATTGTGTTTTTTTCTTTAAAATTAATACGGTTCATTATATTAGACTACGTATTTTTTTATGTCTTATACTACAGATTACTATTCTTTTAAACTATAAACTGTTTTCTGTAGTAAACATCATTTGTGGTTGACATTGACCGCTCTTTAGAGCATCAATGAACCGCTTATCTTCTTAACGTTTAAATTTATCAAAAGAACAGGGAGGATCTCATGAAAATAACAAAGATTGACCATCTTGGCATTGCCGTAAAGAGTATTGAAGATGGAAAGAGTTTCTGGACAGATGTGCTGGGCCTTAAATTTGATGGTGCAGAGACAGTAGAAACCCAGAAGGTAACAACCGCCTTTTTTCCTGTGGGAGAGAGTGAAGTGGAGCTTCTTGAATCCACGTCGCCAGACGGCCCTGTCGCAAAGTATATTGAAAAAAAAGGGGAGGGGATACAGCATATTGCCTTCCGGGTGGAAAATATCGAAGAGGCGTTGCAGGAGTTAAAGGAGAAAGGGATCCGTCTTATTGACGAAACCCCCAGAATTGGTGCAGGTGGCGCAAAGATTGCCTTTCTTCATCCCAAGGCAACAGCAGGTGTTCTTGTGGAACTCTGCCAACGTGATTGATGAGACAGGTTGCAATATTTTGTCTCTGTGTGCCCAAGCAGAAAGCAGGAACCATCAAATTATCTTTAATAATCTGTGGTAAGTAACCAATGGGAGATTTTTAATGTCACAAAAGTCTGATTTAAATGTCTGGAAAAAGATGGCGGAAAAGGAGCTCAGGGGAGCTCCTCTTGAATCTTTGTATAAAGATACCCCTGAGGGGATAAAAATAAAACCCCTTTATACGGCTGAAGATCTTGAATCAGTTGAATTCAGAGACTCTCTGCCTGGATGTGAGCCATTTGTCCGGGGGCCAAGAGCCACCATGTACACAGGGCAACCCTGGACGATCCGGCAGTATGCAGGATTCTCAACTGCACGGGATTCCAATGCTTTTTACAGAAAAAATCTTGCAGCAGGTCAGAAGGGGCTCTCAGTTGCATTTGACCTTGCCACCCACAGAGGGTATGATTCAGACCATCCAAGGGTATTTGGCGATGTTGGAAAAGCTGGAGTTGCGGTAGATTCTGTTGAGGATATGAAAATTCTTTTTGACCAGATACCTCTTGATAAGATGTCTGTCTCCATGACCATGAACGGTGCGGTGCTCCCCATCTTAGCAGGATACATTGTGGCAGCAGAAGAGCAGGGGGTAAAGCAGGAGCAGCTCAACGGAACCATTCAGAACGATATCCTCAAAGAGTACCTCACCCGTAACACCTATATCTATCCTCCTACCCCATCAATGAGAATTGTGGCTGATATTATCGGGTACTGCTCAGAGCATATGCCAAAATTCAACACAGTAAGTATTAGCGGCTACCACATGATGGAGGCTGGTGCTGACTCAGTTCTACAGACTGCATTTACTCTGGCTGACGGAGTTGAATATGTGAAGGCTGCCATTGCAGCAGGCCTTGATGTGGACTCATTTGCCCCCCGCCTCTCATTTTTCTTTGGTATTGGCATGAACTTCTTTATGGATATTGCAATGCTTAGGGCTGCCCGTTTTCTATGGGCAGAGCAGATGTCACAGTTCAACCCCAAAAATATCAAATCCAAGATGTTAAGGACCCACTGCCAGACATCTGGCTGGAGTCTGACCCAGCAGGATCCATACAACAACATAATAAGAACCACTCTGGAGTGCATGTCAGCAGTGCTTGGTGGCACACAATCTCTTCATACCAACTCCTTTGACGAGGCTGTTGGCCTTCCTACAGCGACTTCAGCTCGAATTGCCAGAAATACCCAGATCATTGTTCAGGAGGAGTCAAAGGTGTGCTATGTGGTTGACCCCCTGGCTGGATCCTACTATGTGGAGTCCCTGACTCAGAATATCGTGGATGAGGTGCGCAAGATACTCAAAGAGGTTGCAGATCTGGGTGGTATGGCAAAGGCCATTGAGACCGGTATGCCAAAGATGCGTATTGAGGAGGTGGCAGCAAGAAGGCAGGCGCGTATTGATCAGGGGCTTGATGTTATTGTCGGAGTTAATAAATATACACTTGATGATGATCCACCCCTTGAGGTGCTTGAAATATCTGATGAGGTGAGGGAGGAGCAGATTCAGAGGCTCAAAGAGATTAAAGCTAAAAGAGAGAGCAAAGCTGTTGCTTCTGCCTTGGAGAATCTGACAAAGGCTGCGGCAAATGGAGAGAATCTTCTTGCAGCCACCATTGTTGCAGTTCGGGCAAGGGCCACAGTAGGAGAGATTTCAGACGCAATGGAAAAGGTATTTGGCAGATTTGTCGCAACTACTCAGTGTATCTCTGGAGTTTATGCCTCGGAATTTGGAGATTCTGAAATCCTTGCATCCTTAAGAAAGCGTACAGCAGATTTTCAGCTAAAAACTGGCAGAAGGCCCAGAATTCTCTTAACAAAAATGGGACAGGATGGCCATGACAGAGGGGTTAAGGTTATTGCCACTGCATATGCTGATTTCGGTTTTGATGTCGACATAAGCCCGATGTTCCAGACCCCGGAAGAGGCTGCCCGCATGGCTGTTGAAAATGATGTCCATGTGGTTGGTGTCTCAAGTCTTGCAGCAGGTCATAAGACTCTGGTGCCAGCTCTTGTCAAGGCTCTGAAAGAGCAGGAGGCAGATGACATCAGGGTTGTGGTTGGTGGTATTATCCCTCCCGGAGACTATGACTTTCTTAAGCAGGCAGGAGCATCCGAGATCTTTGGCCCTGGAACCGTGGTGACAGAGTCTGCCAACAGAACCTTGAATGTCATTGGCGGCTGATCGGATGCAGCAGCAGATAGAGAGAGGATCTAAATCAGCTGGCTTAACTGAAGAGCAAAATACAAGTGCAACCTCATTGAATAGAGTGACGCCTCAAATAGTAAATGTTACAGGATCTGAGAAGCAGAACTCTGACTACTACATTCAGGGTGTACTTGATGGTAACCGCAGAGTTCTTGCTAAAACCATCACATTAGTTGAGAGCCTGCTTCCTGCCCACAGGAAGATGGCTGCCCTTGTCATGGACGGTCTTATTCCCCATACTGGTAACTCTGTGCGTCTTGGTATTACAGGTGTTCCAGGGGTTGGTAAGAGTACCTTTGTGGAGAGCCTTGGCCTGAGACTTGCGGAGCAAAATCATAAAGTCGCGGTACTTGCCGTTGATCCATCCAGCAGAAGAAGCGGTGGTAGTATTCTTGGCGATAAAACCCGCATGGAAAAGCTTGCCTGTCATCCCAATACATTTATCAGACCATCTCCATCTGGAGATACGCTTGGCGGCGTGGCTGCCAGAACCCGTGAGATCATGCTTGTGTGCGAGGCAGCAGGCTTTGATGTCATAATGGTTGAAACTGTTGGGGTAGGGCAGTCGGAGATCACAGTTGCCACAATGGTTGATTTTTTTCTGGCTCTGATGATAGCAGGTGCAGGAGATGAACTTCAGGGGATAAAAAAGGGGATACTTGAGGTTGCAGATGCCATTGTGGTCAACAAGGCAGATGGAGAGAATATTCAGCGAGCAATGAAAGCAAAGCAGGAGTACGAGATGGCAATGCACATGATGACACCTGAATCTCCCACATGGCGTCCACCTGTACTTACATGCAGTGCTCTTCTTCCAAACGGAACAGAGAACGTCTGGGAAACTGTTCTATCCCATCGCCATAAGATGATGGAGACAGGCGAGTTTGAACAGAGACGTAAAAAACAGGCTCTGGAGTGGATGTGGCATTTGATTGATGAAGATCTCAAGTTGAGGTTCAAGGGGAATAGAGAGGTTACAGAGCATCTGCCTGATATGGCACTGAAAGTGGAGCGGCAGATGATATCACCTACGGCAGCAGCCCAGACGCTGCTTTCATACTTTTATAATAAAATGTAGAGAATCCTATTTGTCGGAAACTACCCATCCAGAATATGGGCAGTTTTTATTGTTAACATTCAAATACGCACTGCCGTGCGTCTGTAAGGAATGGTTATGAAGATACATGAATATCAGGCAAAGGAGCTGTTCAGGAAATATGGTGTACCGGTTCCTGAAGGCAAAGTCGCCTTTTCTAAAGATGAGGCGCAGATTGTTGCAGATGGACTTGGCGGATATCCTGTGGTTGTAAAAGCCCAGATCCATGCTGGCGGGAGGGGCAAAGGTGGAGGTGTCAAGCTTGCTGCATCTCGTGAAGAGACAGCCACTCTTGCGAATCAGATTCTGGGGATGACCCTGGTTACACACCAGACCGGGCCTGCTGGTAAAGAGGTCAAGAAGATTCTGGTTGAAGCTGGTCAGAAGATTGCCCGTGAGCTCTACTTAAGTATTCTTGTGGATCGTCAGACCGCAAAGATTGTCATCATGGCAAGCCAGGAAGGCGGTATGGATATTGAAGAGGTGGCAGCCAGAACTCCAGAGAAGATCATCAAGGTCTATGTCGATCCTCTTTGCGGTATCCAGGCGTACCATATCGGTGATCTCACCTTTGGACTTGAAATTCCAGCTGAAGCCAGAAAACCATTTGCAGGCATGATAAGAGCGCTATATACCCTGTTTGTCGCAAATGACTGCTCACTTGTGGAGATAAATCCTCTGATCCTGACAGTGGATAACATGGTGCTCGCCTTAGATGCCAAGGTGGATATTGATTCCAATGCCATGTTCCGCCACAAGGATCTTCTTGAGTATCGAGACCTTGATGAGGAGGATCCACAGGAGGTGGAGGCGTCAAAGTACAATCTGAACTACATAAATCTTGATGGTAATGTGGGCAACATTGTAAATGGTGCAGGTCTTGCCATGGCAACCATGGATATCATCAAGAATGCCGGTGCTAAGCCTGCCAACTTCATGGATGTCGGAGGCGGAGCCACAGCAGAGATGGTTGAAAATGCACTTCGGATAATTCTTATGGATCAGAAGGTTAAGGCCATACTGATTAATATTTTCGGTGGTATCTTAAGATGCGATGTTTTTGCAGAAGGCATAGTTCAGGCTGCAAAAAAGACAGGAATAAATATTCCTGTGGTGGTTCGCATGGAGGGAACCAATGTGGAGACTGGAAAGAAGATCCTTGCTGAGTCCGGGTTGAATCTTATCAGTGCTGTGGATCTTAAAGATGCAGCTACCAAGGTTGCAGCAGCCATATAGACAAAATAGATTGCAGCAGCAAGTGTTGCCGCATTGATATATGAAGGAGCAAGTGTTGTGAGTATATTTGTAAATAAGAATACAAGACTTCTTGTACAGGGTATTACCGGTCGGGAAGGTCAGTTTCATACAAGACAGTGTGTGGAGTATGGCACAAACGTTGTTGCTGGAGTGACACCTGGTAAGGGTGGGCAGAAGATGGATGAAATTCCGGTATTTGATACGGTAAAATCTGCTGTTCAGTCAACCGGTGCAAATGCAAGTCTCATATTTGTACCACCACCTTTTGGTGCTGATGCCATCATGGAGGCAGCAGATGCAGGAGTAGATCTCATTGTTGCGATCACAGAGGGGATACCTGTGCTTGACATGCTGAGGGTGAAAAACTTTCTTGCCACAAAAAAGTGTCGCCTCATAGGCCCTAACTGCCCTGGTATTATTACACCTGGCGAGTGCAAGATCGGCATCATGCCAGGCAAAATCCACATGGCAGGCGGACCTGTCGGAGTTGTTTCACGATCTGGCACTCTTACGTATGAGGTTGTGGATCAGTTGACCAAGCAGGGGTTAGGCCAGACTACCTGTATTGGAATAGGTGGAGATCCTGTTAATGGAACCAACTTCATTGATGTTTTGAAAGCCTTTGAAGATGATCCTGATACAAAGGGGGTTGTAATGGTAGGGGAGATCGGAGGAAACGCAGAAGAAGATGCTGCCGATTTCATCAAAAAGTATATGACAAAACCGGTAGTGGGATTCATTGCAGGACTTACCGCACCTCCAGGAAGAAGGATGGGGCACGCTGGTGCCATAATAAGCGGAAGCAGCGGCACAGGTCAGGCTAAAATTGAAGCCATGAAGAGAAACGGTATCCATGTATGTGAAAATCTCGGAGAGATCGGAGATATCTCCAAAAGCGTATTTAAATAGCTCAAAATTGATATCTATTTTGAGTAGTCAATATAGGAAAACAGTGCAGACTTTTGAATATATTTTACCCTTTATGGAGGCTAATATTGAAACAGACAATACCAACGGAGGATGAATGGAACGTTTAATCATTAACGACAAGATCAAAAAGAGCAGGATTCCTGCCAGGCTGGATCTGCTTCAGAGCGGAACCGGTCTTATTCTTGGGCTCTTCATGTGGGTTCACATGATGCTTGTAGGAAGTATTGTACTCGGGAAAGGGGCTTTTAATTTTGTCGCACGGACAATGGAACTCTCTTTTCTTTCAGATACAGGTCATGGCTACCCTGCGGCAGTATTCTTTGCCGTTCTTGGAGTCTTTACCCTCTTTATTATCCATGCGGCACTTGGCCTCAGAAAATTTCCTATTTCGTGGAAACAGCATGCAATTTTCAGATCCCAGATGGGAATGATGAGACATGAGGATACAAACCTCTGGTATATCCAGGTGGTGACCGCCTTTATCATGTTTTTTCTTGGTTCTGCACATCTATTCATAATGCTCACAAACCCAGGTCAGATTGACCCATATCTTTCAGCAGACAGGGTTATCTCCCACAGTATGTGGCCACTTTATCTGATTCTTCTTTTTGCCGTTGAACTTCATGGTACTATCGGGCTTTACAGGCTCTGCATGAAGTGGGGGTGGTTTGACAAGCTGGGGTGGTTCAACCAGAATAATCGAGCTGGAGCAAGACAATACCTCAAAGGGTTTAAAAATCGGCTTACCATATTTTTTCTGGCACTCGGACTTCTGGCCCTTCTGGTCTTTTCCGTGATTGGAATCCGGCATAGAGATCAGGTTGGTGAGCGTTATGGATCAGATCATGCTGCTGTGCAGACAGAGGCTGTCTCATCTGAAGAGCAGAGCGAGCCAACCGTTACTGCAAAGGCAGTCACTGATGAGACAGCCTCTGCTGAAGAGCCCACAACCACTGAAAAGAAAGCAGAATAAATAACCACACAAGGAGTAATAAATGAAAGTTGTATATACGGATTCACTTGTCATTGGTGGTGGTCTGGCAGGACTCCGGATTGCCATTGCCGCCCGGCAGCGGGGATTTGACAGCATCGTTCTCTCCCTTATGCCAGCCAAACGCTCCCATTCAGCAGCAGCCCAGGGTGGCATGCAGGCAAGTCTTGGTGCCAGCATCAAAGGGGAGGGGGACAATGAGGATGTCCATTTTGAGGATACAGTAAAGGGAAGTGACTGGGGATGCGATCAGGATGTGGCAAGGATGTTTGTTAACACAGCTCCCAAAGCCATTCGACAGCTGTGCGCCTGGGGAGTACCCTGGAGCCGTGTCAGAAAAGGAGACAGAGAGGTTGTAATCAATGGTCAGAAGGTGACAATTACGGAAAAAGATGAGGCACATGGACTGATCACCTCAAGAGATTTTGGGGGCACAAAGAAGTGGAGAACCTGTTTCACCTCAGATGGTACAGGCCATACAATGCTCTATGCCATGGATAACAAGGCCATTCAACTTGGTATTCAGGTTCATGAGAGAAAAGAGGCCATTGCTCTGATCCACGAGGATGGAGTCTGCTATGGAGCCATTGTACGTGACCTTATTACAGGAGAGCTGATTGCCTATGTTGCAAAGGCGACAACCATTGCAACTGGTGGATATGGAAGGCTCTACGCTGTAACCACCAACGCAGTTATCTCTGAAGGTATTGGCAATGCTATTGCCCTTGAGACAGGTATTGCCCCTCTTGGAAATATGGAGGCAGTTCAGTTTCACCCGACAGCAATTGTACCTGTTGGAATTCTCACCACTGAAGGGTGCCGTGGAGATGGTGGCCTTCTGTTGGATAAGGATGGGTACCGTTTCATGCCAGATTATGAGCCTGGTAAAAAAGAGCTTGCCTCAAGAGATGTTGTCTCACGCCGCATGACCGAGCACATCAGAAAGGGTAAGGGGGTCTCATCAAGATATGGTGACCACCTATGGCTTGATATCACGCTGCTTGGAAGAAAACATATTGAAAAAAATCTAAGAGAGGTCAAGGAGATCTGCGAATATTTCCTCGGCATTGACCCTGTGACAGAGTACATTCCTGTCAGACCTACCCAGCACTACTCCATGGGTGGAGTTCGTACCAAAGCAACTGGCGAGAGCCCGACAATGAAGGGGCTGTTTTCTGCTGGAGAGGCTGCCTGCTGGGATATGCACGGATTTAATCGCCTTGGAGGAAACTCTGTTGCCGAGACAGTTGTAGCTGGCATGATCGTTGGCGAATATGTTGCTGATTACTGTGCCCAGAATCCTCTTAACATAAACACAAAGCTGATTGAAAAGTTCATGGATCGTGAAAGAGGTAAAATATCCGACCTTGTTACCCGTGAGAAGGGAGAAAATCCATTTGCACTTAAGAAAGAGATGCAGCAGATCATGATGGATAAAGTTGGTATCTTCAGAAATGAGGCAGATCTTACCCAGGCTGTGGAAGAGCTTAAAGTGTTACATCAGAGATCCAAGAACATAGCGCTCAGACACAAGATCACCTCCTCCAACCCGGAACTTGTTGAGGCTATAAGGGTTCCCAAGATGATCCGTCTTGCCCAGTGTGTTGCCTATGGCGCAATGCTCAGAAAGGAGAGCCGAGGTGCCCATGCAAGAGAGGACTATCCAGAGAGAAACGACCGTGACTGGCTCAAGAGAACTCTCACCTTCTGGCCGGATGAGAACGAGGATCTTCCACAGGTAAAGTATGAAGAGCTGGACGTGATGAAGATGGAGATGCCCCCTGGTTCCAGAGGATATGGTGTTGATAATACCATTCACCACCCGGATACTGAGAAGCGGGTGGCTCAGCTGGAAGAGACAAGGAAAAACAACCCCACAGCAGACCGCTTTGAGATGCAGCACCTCCTCAATCCCTTGGATATACCGGAAAAATTCAGAGGAAAGAATGAGCGTATCGGGAGGGGGTTCAAATGATGGGTGTTATATTTATGAGTGACCAGGAGAGTTTGGAGGCATTTAAATAATGAGCGATAAGGAAAGAGTACTTAAATTTCATATTCTAAGATATAACCCCCAGATCAAGGGGGATGTACCCACCATGAAGACCTATGAGGTCACTGAAGCACCCGGCATGACCATCTTCATTGCACTCAATGATATCAGAGAAAACCACGACCCTTCATTGCAGTTTGATTTTATATGCAGAGCAGGTATATGCGGCTCCTGTGCCATGATTATAAATGGCCATCCAGACCTTGCCTGCCGTACTCTCACCTCCAAATTTCCAGATGGTGAGATTAAATTGCTGCCTTTGCCAGGATTTGAGCTTATAGGCGATCTCTCTGTCAACACCGGAAAGTTCATGCGTGCCATGAGCGAACGTGTGGAGAGCTGGATTCATGACAACTATGCAGACAGTGTGGATCTTGACAGGCTTGAAGAGAGGATGGATCCTGATGTTGCTGATGAGATTTATGAGCTTGAGCGCTGTGTTGAGTGCGGATGCTGTGTCTCTGCCTGTGCAACAAAACGGATGCGGGACGGTTTTCTGACGGCTGTGGGTTTCATGCGCCTTGCAAGATATGCTCTTGACCCAAGAGACAAGAGATCTGATGAGGAGTTTTATGAGATTGTTGGTGATGATGACGGAGTCTTTGGCTGCATGACACTTCTGGGCTGCCAAGATTACTGCCCCAAGGATCTCCCACATCAGACTCAGATAGCATATCTTAGAAGAAGAATGGCGTTGGTGAAATGATTAACTGTCTGAATCATGGATTAATCCTCTCTTAATCAGAGATGTTCTGGACGCAAGGATTTACCAAGGTTGATCTATCCTGTGCACCCTTGAATCCTGAAAATCATGATTCAGACAACTCAGAAAATCATTGTAATCTGTAGTGCAGATCACGTTGAGGATATTATGACCGAATTCAAATACAAAAAAATGTTCCCCCTTGGGGAAGATACAACTCCATACAGACGCATTACAGGCGATCATGTATATGTGAGTGAATTTAATGGTAAAAAGATACTCGTTGTTGCACCAGAAGCTCTTACTGAGCTTTCCAGAGCTGCTTTCAAAGATGTTGCCCATCTCTACCGCCCGGAGCATCTTGAAAAACTTCAACATATCATGGAAGATCCTGAAAGTTCAGATAATGATCGTTACATTGCACTGGAGCTTCTTAAAAATGCTGTGATCGCTGCAGATAAAGTCTACCCGATGTGTCAGGATACAGGTACTGCCATTGTCATGGGTAAAAAGGGGCAGCAGGTATGGACTGGATTTGATGATGAAGAGGCTCTCTCCAGAGGTGTGTTTGATGCATACACCCAGAACTATCTGAGGTATTCACAGAATGCTCCACTGACCATGTACAAAGAGCAGAATACTAAAAATAATCTGCCGGCTCAGGTTGAGCTATATGCCACAGAAGGGGATGAGTACCATTTTCTCTTTATGGCAAAAGGGGGGGGGTCTGCTAATAAGACCTTTTTGTATCAGATGACCAAGGCAGTGCTTAACTCTGAGGAGATTCTTCTGGACTTTATGACCGAGAAGATGAAGTCTCTGGGTACGGCAGCATGTCCTCCATACTATATCTCCTTTGTCATTGGCGGCACATCTGCCGAAGCCAACCTTAAAGCTGTAAAACTTGCATCTGCACGCTATCTTGACTCACTGCCCTTAATGGGGGATGAGACTGGTCACGCATTCAGAGACAGGGAGATTGAGGCAAAGGTTATGGCAAGAGCCCAGAAACTTGGGCTTGGTGCCCAGTTTGGAGGAAAACATTTTGCCCTGGATGTGAGGGTGATAAGAATGCCAAGGCATGGTGCCTCCTGTCCAGTCGGAATCGGAGTGAGTTGCAGCGCAGATCGTCAGATCAAAGGTAAGATCACAAAAGATGGTCTCTTTTTGGAGCAGCTTGAGGAGAATCCTGCAAGATTCCTTCCTGCAAAAGAGCCTGAAATGGCAGATCCTGTAAAGGTAGATCTGAATCGCCCAATGGGTGAGATCCGTGCCCAGTTGACCAACTATCCTGTAGCTACCCGTCTTCTTCTCTCTGGCAAAATCATTGTTGCAAGAGATATTGCCCACGCCAAGTTTCAAGAGCGGCTGGATAGAGGAGAGGGGCTTCCTGATTACATAAAAAAACATATTATCTACTATGCAGGCCCTGCCAAAACACCTGAAGGGGAAGCTTCTGGATCATTTGGCCCAACAACTGCCGGAAGAATGGACACTTATGTACCAACATTCCAGAAGGAGGGGGCATCCATGATCATGCTGGCAAAGGGAAATCGTTCAAAGCAGGTGACAGATGCATGTAAAGAGTTTGGAGGATTTTACCTTGGGTCTCCTGGCGGGCCTGCAGCAAGGCTGGGTAAGGATTTTATCAAAAACGTGGAGCTTGTGGAGTACGAAGAGCTTGGAATGGAAGCGGTCTTTATGATCACTGTCGAAGATTTCCCAGCATTTATTATTGTTGATGATAAGGGCAATGATTTCTACAGCCAACTGATTTGATTCTCAGAGTATAGTATAGAGTCCTATGGATTAATATATTCTGTTATATCTAAATATAGTCAGCCTGAATAATTCAGAATCAGGATAATTCAGAATCAAAGAGTCTTTTTTATTTTATTGCCAAAGCAACGCTAAAAAAAAATAGCTATATGCTATAAAATGGAAATATGTGTTGCTTTGGATATAATATCTCTTTATATCAACTACTTCACCTGAAGCTTTTTGGGGAATTTATAGCACCTGATGACATTATCTGAAGCAATAGATCTCTTTTTGTAGCCAAAGATTTATAAAAACATATGCGATGTAATTATTTTTCTTGCCTGTAAATTTCTATGTTGATATATTATTTTATAAAAAATAATATATGTAAAGGTGCAATCATATGACTGAACAATTAAGTGAAGAGTCAAATGAAAATCTGAGTGAAGAGTCAATTGAGATTCTGGAGTTGGATGATGATGCTTTCGATATTGAAACAATTCGAAATTCTTTTCGTATTCCAATACGTGAACAGAGTCATTTCTTAATTGTCATACGTGGTACCTCCTTTCCTATTGAAGATATAAATGCAACAGGAGCTGGCGTATTAATGGTTGAAGATCAATCTTTTTTTAAGGGGCAGCAACTGTCTGATTGTGAATTGATTCTCGGAAATACTAAATTCAACGGAGTTGAATGTCAAATTGTTCATATTACTTCTGTAAAGGAATCTTTCCCCCGGTTGGGTCTAAAATGGCTGAATATGGATGTAAAAACAGTTCCGACTGGAGAAAGGCAGATTGGGGAAATATGTGATGAGCTAAAAAAGCATCTACTGGATGAAAGCAGTCAGAACTTGGAAAATAGTGATACGATGCAGCCATGAAAAATAGAAGAAAAGAGACTAACTACCCCCTGAGTGCAATATATGAACAAAGCGACTCGGATATTGATGCCATTTTTAAAAAGTTGAAAAAGGAGGACAAGTGACTGTCATTGTCTGCCCGAAGTGTGCAAAACAACACCAAGTAAATATTGCCAATATTCCTGCGGGTAAAAGAATTATCGCCCGCTGCAAAGCATGCAGCCACAGATTTGCTATTATTATGAATCAGCTTGCATCGTCTGTATCTGAACCTGCTCTTAATTCTGCACCATCTCCTGATGTGGACTCTTCAATTGGCACTTCCAGAGATTTATCACCGCAGTCTGTTGTTGTTTCTTATGTGTCGCCAGACAAACCATTAGTACAATCTCTGTCCAATACCAAACCAGATGAGCTATCTGGAAAGAAAACTGCTTTCACACGAAGAATATCGGTCTCATTAAGCAAAGGTGGAGTGGGCAAAACTACTACATCGGTTAATCTGAGTGCTGGCCTTGCCCTTGCTGGTTTTAAAGTACTTCTGATTGATACTGATACTCAAGGTCAATCTGCCTATAATCTGGGTAAAAAGCCAAGTGCAGGGCTTACTGAGTTGCTTACTGGGGAGTTGTCAGCTCAGGAAGCAACCATAGAAGCTCGTAAGAATCTCTGGCTTCTCGCCGGAGGTAGATCTCTTGCTGGTGTTAAACGAATTATTGATAAAAAAAGTATTGGCCAGGAGTGGACTCTATCAGAAGCCCTTACCGGAGTTGACGAACAGTACGATTTTGTTATTATTGACACCTCTCCGGGATGGGACTCTCTTACTATAAATGTTATGTTTTATGTCACAGAAGTCCTTGTCCCGATTGCTCTTGAAGCGATGCCATATCAGGGGCTTTCAGAATTTATCAAGAGCTTAAGTTCAATCCATAAATATAGAAAAGAGGTAGCATTGAAATATATTGTTCCCACCTTTATGGATACGCGGGTAAAGCATCCTCAGGAGATATTTAAGAAGCTTAAGCAACTGTATAGTGAATATATCTGCAAACCTATACGGTATAATGAGCATTTCAGTGAAGCTCCATCCTATGGCAAGACCATTTTTGAATATGCTCCTGGATGTAATGGTGCCTTGGATTACAAAGAGCTGATCCGTCGGGTTGCTCAGGATGAAACGTTGTTACAGTAATATGACTCACTGTTTTGTCATATGTATAATAATAACCTACATGGCAGATTAACTTGCCACAACGAAGAATGAAAGTCTTTATAAAGCAAGTGGTTACCGATGGTTTTTGATAAATAGACCAGCTATTCTTCAAAATACTGTACAGTATAGATCATCACATCCAGAGTAGCACTTCTCCACTCCAGATCGGATAGACCAGCTTTACGACAAAGGTTGGATAGAAATATTGTTTTATCAGGCAGTTGCTGCCATACTTGAGGAAGAAAAGTAGCTTTTGCCCCACCTTTTTTTATAATTACGCCGTGAACGCCTGGTTCAAGCTTTGACAGGAGATCGTCGGCATCTGAATAGTCAAGCGTTACAGGTTGTGAAAGAATGCTGATTTCAAGATGAATTTGATGAAACTCTTTTGATGTGAGAGGTGGAAACCTTGGATCTTGAAAGGCTGCACCGAGAGCATTGTGCCGTACCCCATCCTTGACGTTCTCCATTGATTCTAATGTACCAATGCATCCTCTTAGTTTTTTACCAAGGTGTATTGTAATAAAAGTGCCGGTCTTCTGATTAAATATCTCATCTTTCAATTCATCTATGATTTCAGACGGCTGAGGAAGATCACTCATCATATTCAATTTTGCTGCAATTGAGCTGCGCGCCAGTTTGAGTAGCTCCTTTCCATGAGCTTCTGAATATATTTTTCTGTTTTTCTTCATCTCTTTATTAACTGTTTTTTCAGTTTTTCCCCCTTTACTAAGCTTCATTCTCTCTGCTCCTTTTTTTTGAGCTTTTATTCAATAACTCTTTTTGAAAATCATGCCTGATGGTATAACAAGCAGCAGATTCATTGTCAATTTATGATATTTTTACATATAGAGGAAAGCCTGTATTGCAGATTGATCTGGGACAACTAATTTGATCTGCGACAACTAATAGTGAAGGCTTGATGATTACAGCTATTTAAAAAAACATCATCTAAAAGACCATTCCCTGGTAGGCACAACTAAAGATGCAAGCTGTTATAATAAGGAGATCAGATCAATGAGTGAATATAAGTTTTACATTGTGGAGAAAAAGCCTCCTGTTGCCTGGGTCTATCTTAACCGCCCTGATAAGAAAAATGCCATGAACCCACCAGCATGGACAGAGTCAATCCCAATATTTGAGGATCTTGATAGAGACCCTGAGATAAGGGCGGTCATTGTTGCAGGTAAAGGCTCGTGCTTTTGTGTTGGTATTGATCTTATGGAGATGGTCTCAGAGATGCCTGAGCTGATGGATCAGAGTCAGAAGGGAGGGGTTAAATGGAGACTTCTTCCAAAAATTTCCTCTCTTCAGGATGCTATTTCCTCCATTGAATGGTGTAGAAAACCTGTCATTGCTGCCATTCACGGTTACTGTATCGGTGGCGGGCTTGATATGGCAACTGCCTGTGACATCAGAATCTGTTCCAGCGATGCTCTTTTCTCTTTAAAAGAGGTTGCTCTGGGATTTGTTGCAGATGTAGGTGTGCTTCAGAGAATTCCTCTTATTGTTGGACAGGGACATGCCCGGGAACTTGCATATACCGCAAAAAATATCACAGCAGCCCGTGCAAAAGAGATACTCTTAGTCAATGATGTTTACAATACCCAAGAGATCCTCATGAAGCAGGCAGAGATTCTTGCCCATGATATTGCTGATAACTCCCCCCTTGCAGTTCAGGCATCCAAGGGTGTTCTTAATTATGGAGTAGGAAAATCTATTGATGATGGACTCAGATATGTGGCTTCCATCAGCAGCAATATTATCCCATCCAACGACCTGATTGAGGCTATTGCCGCCTTTACTGAGAAAAGAAAGCCTGTTTTTTCAGGAGTGTGAAAAGTCAGTTTTTTACCTGGGATAATATTTAAGCTCGGAATCATACTTAAGGAACTGACTCTCATCACTGAACTGCACTCTACTTAGGGAGTTTTCATAACATTTTGATTGCATATCTCAATAAAATTGAAAATTTGAATATAATGAAATTAGAAAGGAGATTATATTATTTTTATGAATGCAACTAACAACCATGATATAAAAGAACTCAAAGCATATCTTCAACCCACATATTTTATGGATTACGATACCCCCGAAGTTGCAAAGTTTGCTGAAACAAGGTGTGACAGTGGCGACAGTGACCAGCAAAAGGCGGTAAAACTATACTATGCTGTCAGAGATGAGATAAGGTATGATCCCTATGATTTCAAAGATGAGAGAGCCAATTTCAAAGCAAGTTCAGTGATCAGAAAAATGTCAGGATACTGTGTTGCCAAAGCGCTCCTTCTTGCTGCTGTTGCCAGATATCATGGGATTCCTGCAAGGCTTGGATTTGCCGATGTTAAAAACCACCTGTCAACAAGCAGGTTAAGAGCTTTGATGGAAACTGACGTTTTTGTGTACCATGGGTATGTGGAGCTGCTGCTCAACAACCAGTGGGTCAAAGCAACTCCGGCTTTTAACTTGACCCTTTGCACCCATTTTAATGTCAAGCCTCTGGAATTTGATGGGCTTCATGATTCTCTGTTTCATGAATTTGATACTAAAGGTAATAGGCACATGCAATATCTTGCGGATCATGGCCATTTTGCGGATCTTCCTTTTGACACAATTGTTGCAGTTTGTATGGCAAAGTACCCTCAGTTCTCTCATATGACTGACGGAGATAGCTCATCAGACCAATTCGGGGGGGGAGCGGGGGATTTTCATAAGGAGGCTCTTGAAGAAAATAAGAGATGAGAGACTATCAGCAAGCCACCAGTTTTAGCTGGTGGCTTGACTGTCGGCGGATTTTAAATCAATCACCGACTGAAAGAGAAAACGTCTGAAAGATAGCGGTTTTAAACCACGGATTAATCGCCTGCGGCGGGCTGAAGCCACTTGAGGAAAATAAAGGGGGGTAGAAAAACGCCACCGCCTTCTGGATCTTCCTACAGTTTCTTTAAAAGCTGATTGGCAGCTGTTAAAACAGGGTCCCACACTGGCCCAAAGGGTGGGGCGTATCCAAGATCGCTCTGTGCGAAATCCGCTACCGTCATCTTTGCATGGAGAGCTACAGCAGGTGCATTTATGCGGTGAGCAACTCCATCTTTACCAACTATCTGAACTCCAATTAGCTGCCCTGTTCTTTTGTCCCCTGCCATTGCAACATGCACCGCTTCTGAACCAGGATGGCCATGTGCTTTTGATCTTGTTTGAATAACCACCTCAACAGGATCAAAACCTGCCTTAAGGGCCTCTTTTACTGAAAGGCCAGTGCGTGTAACCTGAAGGTCAAATACTTTGAACACTGCAGTCCCAGCCACCCCGGGTAACGTAGTTTCAATACCGCACACATTGTCTGCTACTGCCCATCCAGCTCTGTTGGCCCTTAGAGCCAATGGGATCCAGCACTTTTCTCCAGTAACCACATGGAAGGCATCTGCACAGTCTCCTGCTGCATAGATGCTCTCATCTGAGGTCTTAAGAGTCTTATCCACTGATATAGAGTCGGAAATACTGGTTTCAAGGCCTGCTGCCACTGCAAGTTCACTGCAAGGCCTGACTCCAGAAGCTACAATGACCATATCTGCATCCAATATCAGGTTTTCACAGATGACAGAGAGAGTATTGTTGCTGCAAAGTTCAATTTTTTCAATTTTATGTCCCATATACAGCTTAACACTATTTGCATAAAGCTCCTGCTTCACAACTTCGGCAAGTTCTGGCACCATCCATGGCAGAAACTGCCCCCCTGGCTTTACCATCGCCACCTCAATAGAGAGGGCTCTTAATGCCTCACACATTTCAAGCCCTATATATCCCATTCCTATTATTACAGCTTTTTTTACAGGTTTCAAAGAGGAGTTCAAGATATTAGCAGTAGCAGATGAATTGCTGGATGCAATAAACTCTTTGATTGCTCTGCCATGTTCCAGGCTTTTAAGGGGCATGACTCCAGGAAGATTAAAACCTGGAAGAGGAGGGATCAGAGGGGTAGCGCCAGTGGCAATGAGTAGTCTGTCAAATTTATATGAAAATTCATGGAGGGTATCGGTGATATTAGAATCTGTAGTGCTGGAAATAATGAGCCCTGAAACTGTTTTTGTAGCAGGGTCAATCTTATCTACCCTGTGTCCGGTCAGCAGATTGATTCTATTCTTTTCTCTGAATACCTCAGCTCTTCTGACAATCAGGTCATCCATATCCCGTGCAGGGTCTGCAATGTTGTAGGGCATACCGCATGCGCTGTATGAGACATCCATGCTCTTCTCAAGAACAGTCACATCCATCTGTGGATTGTTTCGTTTCGCCCTGCTTGCCGCACTCATGCCCGCAGCATCCCCCCCAATGATTACAAAATGCATACTCTCCTCCCTGGATAGCTCTCTGAATAGATAAATTTTTTATTGATATGAAAGTTTTTGAAGTGGCTCTATTTATGGGACTTTCATATCTGGTTGGTACCTGTCAGATCATGTATGGATGCAGCATACTGCACATATACATGATCTGCAATTACACTATCAGGAAGAGGGGATGGGTCAAGGATTATTTATAAGTTTATATCCCTATTTGACCTTTTCGTCTTCAAAACCAGCACCTTTCCATGCAAAGATGCCTCCTGAGTAGCGATAGACATTCTTGTAGCCAAGTTTTTTAGCCCATAAAGCACCATTGTGGCTTCTGGTGCATTTGACAAATCCACAGTAGATGATAACTGTTTTGTCAAGGTCACTGCCTAGCAGCTTCTTAAAATCTGCCTCAGATTTACCATTGGTCTCCTTTGTATCCCACGTGCCCATATCGGGAATTGGAAAGAGGAACTGCACTGCTCCTGGTATATGACTTTTTTTATAACTATCCTCATATGGCATGGTGTCTACAATGACCATCTCTTTCTTGCTATCTATCATGGCTTTCAGTTCACCTGTGGTTACAAGATTATATCCCCCTTTTTGAACATCTCGGACAAGTTTTACAGCATCTTTCTCTGTCTCAACCTCCTGCTTGAATTTATCATCAAGAAAGGCATAGGTTGGCATGGCAGCAGAGAGTACAAACCATAAAGTTAGTGTTGATAATGATAGTACTTTTAACGATAGTAATTTCCCAGATTTCATCATAAAAAATTTCAAAGCAAATTTCTCCTTTTTATTATAGTAATAGTTATGGTTTTTTGTGCACAAGATTTTTGTAGTATTTGTAGTATGAGAGAGGAGAAACTGGTTGAGAAGCTGTAAGTTTCCGCCATATGTAAAGGTAAGTTGTAAGAGATATAAATATCAAATCCCTCACTAATGAAGAGCGAAGTCCATGGAAAGCTGCCCCCACAGGATCATCGTTTCCAAAGCATCCGCAATCTATGTCAAATCCCATTTTAATACCATATACTAAGACCATCATGAACAGAATCAGCATAAAGAGTACAGCAGCAAGGCAGCCTTTAATTTCCATAATCAACCCTGCACCAGCAATGAGTTCACAAGAAGAGATCAGAAGGGCTGAAATGCCCCTGATCTGAAATGGGACAAGACCAAAGCCACCAATAACTTCTGCAAAGGAGCTCAGATCAATTAACTTAAGCCACCCGGAGTAGATAAAAATCCCTCCAAGTGTTATACGGGTTATTCTATAGGCTATCCCAGAGAGTAAAATCTTTTTTATGACATTGTATAGTAACATATCGCTATATTGTGAATTTATAATATCAAGATGCTAAAGAGATAGATAATCGTCAATAATAAATAGCAAATTATATGGAGAGGCAAATTGTTTTTTTTGATGGATTTATTAAAGTTTATCAGGAATTGCTATGAAATAGGATAGGTGGTGGGCTGGCACTCGTTTGTTGGTCTATTTATAGATATACAACAGTGTAAAGATTTAACTCTTTACACTGTTGTTTTGAATAAGCTTTTTGTCTGCTTGTTTAAGGTCATGGGCGTTTTTTAAAGATAACAGGCATACTCTTTGACGGTCATGCTCTTTTGTGCGGTTGTGCCATCAGGCATCTTTTTTTATTACTACAGATTGTCCTGCATCTTGCCCTTGCAAAAGCTGCTTATCTTCTGCGCTTGCTTCTAATATGTTCTTTGATCCAATGTAGATCTCTGAGGAGATCTTCTGATTTATCAACAAGTTCTGCATTGTCAACAGGTTTCTCCATATAGTCATCTGCTCCGGCATCCATAATTTCATTCATGTTCTCTTTTGAAGCATGACCTGTAAGGATGAGAATTTTAATGTGTGATGTTGAGTCATTGTTTTTCAGGAACTTGCACGCTTCAAACCCATCCATCTGGGGCATCATAAGATCAAGGACAATAAGATCAGGGTTAAACTGTTTTGCCTTTACACCAGCTTCAAATCCATCTTTTGCAGTTTCAACCTCAAATGACTCTTCAAGGAAGAGTTTTTCAAGTCCCTTTACAACAAGCTCATTGTCATCAACAATCAAAACTCTTGCAGGGGCATCAATCTGTCTGATCATCATCTTCATGCCCTGAGCCTTAAGTGATTTTTCAAGATCAGATTTAATAATTCTATGATGTCCACCCGGAGTTACAAAAGAGTTTATTTTGCCTGCTTTAACCCAGCGCCACATGCTCATCCGGGTTACGCCACAATATTTTGCTGCTTGGGGAATTGTCAAGATATCAGGATTTTTGCTCATTTTACCTTTCCTTTACTTATAATGATATGTTTGATTAATATTAAAAAACTGCCACTTTCCTGATACATAAAAAGGTAAAAGAAAAGAGATTTTTTTTAATTTTTGTTTTTTTTATATTAAAGTAGAACAAAGTTTGCTTGGATATTAATATTTTGCTTTCAGTTCTGATTTTATGTAAATACCCCCCTTTGCTTTAGAAACCGGCATACAATAGTATGCAGATAGCTATAATTTTATAAGATATTATTTTTACACTTATTTTTCTAAGTATAAAACAAATACATTCATAACATGACCCTGTAAAAAATAGCAAAAGATAAATGTAAAGGCAAGAGCAAATATAACATTTTTTTTATTGTGGTAATTTTTTTGCGGAACATATGAAATTTTCATAAACACATGCTCTTAAATGTATTGATGAGGCCATTTGTTGAACTATCGTGATCGGTCACCTGATTGCTATTTTCAAGTTCTGGAAGAATTTGAGATGCAAGCTCTTTTCCCAGTTCAACACCCCATTGATCAAAACTGAATATGTTCCAGATAACCCCTTGAACAAAAATTTTATGCTCATACATGGCTATCAGGTTGCCAAGAAGCTTAGGTGTCATCTTTTGAAACAGTATGGAGTTGGTAGGTTTATTGCCTTTGAACACCTTGTATGGAGCGATTCGTTGAATTTCTGCGTCGCTTTTTCCTTGCTCTTTCATCTCCCTGATGACAGTTTCAAGACTCTTTCCATTTAAGAGAGCTTCTGTCTGGGCAAAAAAATTGGCTAACAGTATTCTGTGATGGTCTTTTTCACTGTTGTTTTCAGTTGCATGATTTTTCAAATCCCTATTGCTATTCACAGGACTCTGAGTATCTGCAAAGTTCTGTCTGTTTATAGGGTTGTGGCTGATTGCAGGGGCGAGGAAATCGGCTGGAATCATCTGACTGCCCTGGTGTATGAGCTGATAGAATGCATGCTGTCCGTTTGTGCCGGGCTCTCCCCAGATAACAGGGCCTGTGGCATACCCCTCTTTTTTACAGTTACATCCAGATAGGTTACCATTGATCCTAGGGAGACTTCCACCATTGATCTCAATGCTCTGCCCGCTTCTATCAACGGTTTTACCGTTGCTCTCCATGTTGCCCTGCTGCAAATAGGCTGGGAATCGGTGCATATACTGATCATAAGGGAGGATCGCTTCTGTCCTTGCTCCGAAAAAATTGGTGTACCAGATGCCGATGATGCCAAGAATTACAGGTATATTCTGATCGAAAGGGGCTGTTTTGAAATGGTTATCCATTTCGTGGGCACCGCTCAGAAGTGATCTGAAATTATCAAAACCAATGGCACAGGCAATAGATAACCCAATGGCAGACCATAGAGAGTAGCGTCCTCCAACCCACTCCCAGAATTCAAACATGTTTTCACGGGCGATTCCGAACGATTCAACTGCAGGGCCATTGGTTGAAATGGCAGCAAAATGGTATTTTATGTAGTCCTCATCGCCAGCATGGGCAAGAAACCATCTTCTTGCGGTGTGGGCATTGACCATTGTCTCCAGAGTTGTAAAAGTTTTGGAGGCAATAAGAAAAAGTGTGGTCTCAGGGTTTACTCTTTTGAGCGTCTCCATTATGTGGGTGCCATCAATATTTGAGACGAAATGGATAGATATATCTTTGCGGACATAGGGTTTCAGGCACTCTGTCACCATTACAGGCCCCAGATCTGATCCACCAATGCCAATATTGACTATACTCCTGATAGGCTTTCCGGTATATCCTTTCCAGGTGCCTGAGATAACCTTGTCGGAAAACTCCTCCATCTGGGCAAGTACCCTGTTTACCTCTGGCATGATATCTTTGCCGTCAACAACTATCGGGGTATTGCTCATGTTTCTAAGGGCGATGTGCAGAACTGATCTGTTTTCTGTGCAGTTGATCTTATCTCCTGAATACATTTTCCAGATAGCATCCTGAAGGTCAGTCTCAACTGCAAGCTGACATAACAGATCAAGAGTCTGCCGTGTGATAATGTTTTTGGAAAAATCGACCAGAATATCATTCCACCTTATGGAAAATTGCTGGAAACGATCACTATCCTGTGCAAAGAGATCCTTCATGTGAACATTTTTCATTATCTCATAATGTTCTGTCAGTTTTTTCCAGCTCTCTGTTCTAGTTGGATTTATGGCTTTTAGCATAATCGGTTCTCCTGAAATGTGATAATGTGAATAGCAAGTAATCTGAATAGCAACTGCTTTTAGATCAATGATAATGCCAGGCTTTTTCCTGTATAACCATCACTTTATCTCAGTTTTATCTTAAAATGGTGAAAAAAATGATCAACATCATATTAAAAAGAGTGTATAAATTTCAGACTGCATTTTTAAGACCAAAAAAAATCTTCTTAAAGTTGTTCAAATAAAGATTGAATCCAAAGTAATGTTTTAAACAACTATTAGGTATTTTAAACAATATAGATAAATAGGCAGAGGACACAAATCAGGGGGTATATATAATAATGAACCAGGAGAAATATAATGAGGATCTGTTCAGTTTTATAAGAAATTCGCCAACTCAGTATCACGCTATTGCAAATATGACCAGGGTTCTTGCTAACAATGGTTTTATTGAACTCAGGGAGGGTGATTCTTGGTTGATTGAAGAGAAATCAAAATATTTTGTGACCCGCAATAACTCTTCGATTATTGCATTTCTAACCGGAGAAAACCGACCATGGGAAACTGGAATGAAACTTATCTGTGCACATACAGACAGCCCTTGTCTTAAAGTCAAGCCTGTACCTGAAATTCAGGCCCATTCAATGTTGCGTTTCGGAGTTGAAGTTTATGGAGGGGCTCTGCTCAACAGCTGGTTTGACCGGGGACTTAACCTTGCAGGACGGGTGACAGCACTTGGTGCTGATGAGGATGGGAAAGAGATTATCTGTACTCTGTTAGTCAATTATGATGTCCCCTTGGTCACTATCCCCTCTCTTGCTATCCATCTTGACAGAGATGCCAATACAAAAAGAGTTATCAATCCCCAGCTGGATATGCCACCTCTTTGGAAGGCAGATAATATATTGAAAGAGGCAAGTCTGCTTAAAGAGCCAGAGATCTCATGCTCAGCCAGCAGATCATTTCGTCTGATGCTTCTGGAGCAGGCCATAAAGGAGAATCCAAATATCCACATCAAAGAGATTCTTGATTTTGATATGAGTTTTTCCGATGCTCAGCCCCCTTTTTTTACTGGATTCAATGATAATATGATCTCAGCCCCCCGTCTGGATAATCTCTTATCCTGTCATGCAGGTCTTAAAAGCATTATACGTGCTGATGGCCCGGCACCGTGCCTGTTTGTCTGTACAGACCATGAAGAGGTAGGAAGTGATACTGCCGCAGGTGCCAGAGGCTCTTTTTTAAATTCCGTTATGTCACGTCTGATTCCTGATTCTGAATATAGAATGCGAGCTGCATCAAGATCGTTCATGATATCACTGGATAATGCTCACGCCCTGCACCCTGCCCATGCTGACAGCCATGATTCAAACCATATGCCTAAGCTCAATAATGGTCCGGTATTGAAAGTCAATGGATCCCAGAGATATGCCTCAGATAGTGAATCTTCAGCTCTTTTTCGCTATATATGCAGGCGTGCTGGTATTCCACTGCAGCTCTTTGTCATGCGCAGTGATATGCCATGCGGCAGCACCATTGGTCCTGCTATATCGTCAACTACCGGTATCAAAACAGTTGATGCTGGCGCACCGACCCTCGGGATGCACTCTATTCGTGAAATTACTGGTTCAGACGATCCTTTTATGGTGTTTCAGGTAATTAACCAGTTCTTCTCAATGGAATCACAACCGATATTGTCCCTGATATAACGCTACCTCTTTTATCCTTGACATAAAATGATAGTATGGTTATATCGCTTAAGTTAATAACTATCATCGTTATATTATTTACAACTTGGCTGTACTACTGTTTTTCTGTACCGTATTATATGGAGCTAGATAATTCCTATGGTGTCAAATGAATTGACAGATCTTAACCGTAAACTTGAACTCAACAGAGATGAAATTTTAAAAAGGTGGTTTGAATCTGCCATCGACTCATACCCTGAAGATACTGCCAGAATCTTCAAGAGATCTAAAAATAAATTTGATAACCCTGTGGGAAGCGCTACAATGCAGAGCCTCACAGATACGTTCAAGTGTGTTTTGGAACTGACACCTTCTGAAAGTTACAGAGATTATGTCAATCAAAAGGATAGAGAGCAAAAGAGGTATCTGGATCAGAATATGATCGAAAATGCTCTTGACCCTGTGATTCGTATCAGGGCTGTTCAGAACTTCTCCGCATCTCAGGCAGTGGCATTTGTTTTTGAATTAAAAACCATTGTTAAATCCATTCTTGGGGAGCTTGCAGATGAAACCTTTGACTACAGGGTTGATCTGGTTGCCCTTGCTGCATTTAACCGGTTTATGAAATGTAGGGAAAATATATTCCTCCTAAAGGCAACTGAGGCCAAAAGACGGATTCACAGTGCCTTTGAGAGGGCAGGTTTAGTAACTGAGCTCACGGAAGATCAACTCCTTGGCTCAAACAACTCTTAAATCAGGTCATTGCATTAAAGTGTTTTGTAAATCAGGCCATTTTACCTAAGCACTGCTATGATGACCGAAAATTGTGAGGTGGTTGGAATATGAATCAAAAGTACATGTTACCCCTGGCAGGCGTGTTCCTGCTCTTTCTGCTGGCATATGCAGGGGTTGAGGGAGCCGGACTTCAGTGGTTCTTCGGGATTGTCATTCCCTATCTCGCGGTGATTGCCTTTATCTGGGGCTTTGTAAACCGCGTCATGGGATGGGCATCCTCGGCAGTTCCCTTCCGGATTCCCACAACATGCGGACAGCAGAAATCGCTTCCGTGGATCAAACAGAACCGCATTGACAACCCTGATACAGCACTCGGAGTTTTCATCCGTATGCTTCTTGAGATTTTTCTTTTCAGATCTCTGTTCAGGAACACCAAGGCAGCCTTTAACAGAGATGAGAAGAACGAACTCACCTATTCATGGGAAATTTTCCTCTGGGTGGGAGCTTTGGCATTCCATTACGGCTTTTTAGTGGTGGTTCTGAGGCACCTCAGATTTTTTATGGAGCCAGTACCACTTTGTCTGACGTTTCTTGAGTATGTTGATGGTATTGTTCAGATCGGCCTTCCGGGGATTTTTCTCTCCGGTCTTGTGCTTCTTGCAGCAGCACTCTTTCTTCTTGCCAGAAGGATCTTTGATGCCAAGGTGAGCTACATCTCTCTTGCTGCGGACTATTTTCCACTGTTTCTGATTATCGGAATCGCTGCAACTGGCATTGCCATGAGATATTTCACAAAGGTTGACATTGTGGGGGTAAAGGAGTTCACAATGGGTCTGGTCACCTTCCATCCGGTAATTCCCCCTGGAGTTGGCGGGCTCTTTTATGCCCATGTTCTTATGGTCAGTCTCCTGTTTGCCTATTTCCCCATGAGTAAACTTATGCATGCTGGCGGAATATTTTTAAGCCCCACAAGGAATATGGCAAATAATACCCGCGCAAAGAGACATATTAACCCCTGGAACTATGCTGTAGATGTTCATACCTATGAGCAGTATGAAGATCATTTCAGAGAGAAAATGATAGAAGCTGGACTTCCAGTGGATAAGGAGGAGTAATAGATGTCTGACGAACTTAAACCAGATCAGCTCCTGGACAAGATTGATCATACCCCTGCCAGTGGCAGTTGGATGGATACCCCTGTCCAGATAAGACCTGGGATGTACTGCTACGCTGCAAAACCTGAAAGCGTTCAAACTCTTGGACTTCCCAATGCCAGAGCATGGAATCCCACAGATGATGACTGGAAGCTGCCTGACAACTGGCAGGAGATCATCCATAACGGCATAAAGGAGAGGTTGGAAAGATTCAGAACATTCAAGGTGTTTATGGATATCTGTGTCAGGTGTGGTGCCTGCGCAGACAAATGCCACTTCTTCCTTGGAACAGGTGATCCCAAGAATATGCCAGTACTCAGAGCCGAGCTTTTACGCTCTGTTTACAGAAACGATTTCACAAAAGCTGCCAAGATCCTTAAAATGATACCTGGGGGAGAGAAACTCTCCGGTGGCAGACCCATGACCCTGGATGTGCTCAAAGAGTGGTGGTATTACTTTTTTCAGTGCACTGAGTGTCGTCGCTGCTCAGTATTCTGTCCCTATGGGATTGATACCGCTGAGATAACCATCATGGCAAGGGAGCTGTTTAACCTTCTTGGACTCAATATTGACTGGATTGCCACACCTGTCTCCAACTGCTATCAGACCGGTAACCACCTTGGCATTCAGCCCCACGCATTCAAGGATATGCTTGAGTTTTTTACAGATGATATTGAAGAGATCACAGGTGTAAACGTGGCTCCCCAGTTCAACAAAAAAGGGGCAGATATTCTCTTTATCACCCCATCTGGAGACGTGTTTGCCGACCCTGGAACATATACATGTCAGGGATATATGATTCTTTTTAAATATCTCAAGGATAAGTATGGACTTGATGTAACCTGGAGCACCTATGCATCTGAGGGTGGAAACTTTGGTTTCTTCACCTCTCATGAAACCATGAAACGTCTCAACTCAAAGATGTATGCCGAGGCAAGACGCCTTGGTGTAAAGTGGATTCTTGGTGGTGAGTGCGGTCACATGTGGAGGGTGATCCATCAATATATGGATACCATGAACGGTCCTGCAGATTTTCTTGAAGAGCCTGTAAACCCCATTACCGGAACCAAGTTTGAGAATGCAAAATCTACAAAGATGGTTCACATAACGGAGTTTACCGCAGATCTGATAAAACATGGCAAACTGGAGCTGGATAAGAGCAGAAACGCTAACCGTATTATGACCTTTCATGACTCATGTAACCCCTCAAGAGGTATGGGGCTCTTGGATGAACCAAGATATGTGATTCAGAATGTTTGTGACAACTTTTTTGAGATGCCACCAAACACAATAAGGGAGCAGACCTTCTGCTGTGGAAGCGGTTCAGGCCTAAATGCTGGTGAAAACATTGAGTTGAGAATGGCAGGCGGCCTTCCCCGTGCCAATGCAGTAAAATATGTCCACGATAAATTCGGTGTCAATACCCTTGGAACTATCTGTGCAATCGACAGAGCAGCCCTCTCCACACTGATGGAGTACTGGGTACCGGACGTAAAGGTGTATGGTATCCATGAGCTGGTTGGGAATGCTCTGATTCTGCAGGGTGAGAAAGAGAGAGAGACCGACCTTCGTTTAGAACCCCTGCCCGGCATGGAGGATGAAGATGAGTAAGAATGCAATCATAGCAGGACTTGTGGTTTTTGTTGCTGCTGCTCTTTTTCCCTTCTGGTTTAACATTGGTGGAACCAATGCTGCACCAGAGGTTGAGCTGTCAGCCAAAGCCAAGGCTGCAAAAAAATGTGTCCTGGATAAATATGACATGAGAGCAAACCACATGACAATTCTCAACGACTGGAGAACTTCTGTGGTGAGAGATTCCAACAGGATGTACAAAAGCACCAATGGCAAGGAGTTTGGTATGAGCCTCTCCACAGGTGAGAATTCCTGTCTTGGTTGCCACACAGATAAAGCGAAGTTCTGTGATAAATGTCACACTTATGCATCTGTTGCTCCCTATTGCTGGGAGTGCCACACAGACCCCAAGGAGGTAACCCAATGAAAAACAGCAGAAAAAGCTTTCTGAAAAAAAGCAGTAGAAGAAGCTTTCTCAAGGCAGCAGGAATATCTGCAGTCGCCATTGGTGCAGCTCCGGCAATAAAGGCTGTTGCTGTTGCATCAGGTGGTGGTACCACTACTGCTCTTCCTGCTGCAACCCCGAAAGCCGAAGCTCTTGTGGCCAAACGGTGGGGTATGGTAATTAATACAGGAAAAATAACAGATGAGGTGGTGGAGAGTGTTGTGGCCGCATGTCGTAATGCCCATAATATTCCTGATTTTGACCATAAACCTGACGAGAAGAAATATCCCAATACCCGCCCCTCAAACAAAAGCCAAGAGATTAAATGGATCTGGGAGGAGCACTATGAGCATGCCTTCCCGGAGATGGAAGATGAGTTTCTTGCTGAAAAATTCAAATCACTGCCATTTCTTGTAACCTGTAACCACTGCAAAAATGCTCCATGTGTCCAGGCATGTCCAACCAAGGCCACATTTAAACGGCCTGATGGCATTGTTATCATGGACTTTCACAGATGCATTGGCTGCCGTTTTTGCATGGCTGCCTGTCCTTATGGCTCCAGAAGTTTCAACTTCAGAGATGCAAGGCCCTTTATTGACAAGATCAACCCTGAGTTTCCTGTTCGTTCCAAGGGGGTTGTTGAAAAATGCAATCTGTGTGCCGAGCGCCTTGCCAATGGCCAGCAGCCCGCATGTGTTGAGGCATCAGAAGGTGCCATTGTGGTAGGAGATCTGGAAGATCCGGCATCTGAGGTACGGGTACTTCTGAACGAAAACTATGCAATCAGACGTAAGCAGGAGCTTGGAACAGAGCCCTCTGTTTACTATATCATGTAAGAGGGGCTTAAGTATGCTTGAAATAGCTATTAAAGGAAGCAAAAAGTACTGGATATGGCTGGGGGCACTGCTTACCGTCATGGCTGTTGCTTTTGCCGTCTATATTGACCAGTTTATGAATGGTCTGATGATTACTGGCATGAGTCGAGATGTCTCCTGGGGATTTTATATTGCCAATTTCACCTTTCTTGTTGGTGTTGCAGCAGGAGGTGTCATGGTTGTGATTCCTTATTATCTTCATGATTATGAAAAATTTCACAGAATCACCATTCTGGGGGAGTTTCTGGCAGTAGCCTCACTGATCATGTGTCTTATGTTCATTGTTGCAGATCTTGGCCAGCCTGTCAGAATGCTAAATGTACTCCTCTATCCAACACCAAACTCAATGCTTTTCTGGGATATGTGTGTGCTAAACGGCTATCTGTTTCTGAACATTGTCATTGGGTGGAAGGTTCTTGAGGCAGAGAGAAATCAGATTAAACCACCTGGATGGACAAAGCCTCTTATCTATCTTTCCATCCCCTTTGCAATTGGTATCCACACAGTTACAGCCTATCTCTACTGCGGACTTCCCGGAAGAGGATTCTGGCTTACTGCAATTCTTGCTCCAAGGTTCCTTGCATCTGCTTTCGCAGCTGGGCCCTCTTTTCTGATTCTTCTGTGCTACCTTGTACGCAGATTTACAAAGTTTGATCCAGGCTGGGAAGCTATGCAGACCTTGTCAAAGATTGTCTGCTATGCTCTGATTGCAAATGTATTCTTCTTCCTGTGTGAAGTTTTTGTTGTCTTCTACAGCAAGATTCCAGGGCATATGGCTCATATCCAGTACCTATTTTTCGGTCTGCATGGCCATGGCGCTCTTGTTCCATGGATGTGGACATCCATGACACTTATGTTTGTTGCCATTGGGCTGCTGATTGTTCCTGCCTTTAGAAACAATCAGACCCTTCTGCCATTTATTTGTATCATGGTCTTCATTGGTACCTGGATTGACAAGAGTCTTGGAATGATCTCCGGTGGATTTGTTCCATCTCCTCTTCACCATGTGACTGAGTACATTCCTACAGTCAAAGAGGTTGTGATCAGTCTTGGAGTTCTTGCAACCGGACTTCTGATTCTGACTGTTCTGTTCAAACTTGCGGCCACAGTCAAGGAAGAGGTGAGGGGATAAATCCATGTTTGTGATCTGAATCTTACATGCATGCATCTTGATTGCAGGATTTAATCACAACTGATAATTGCCCGCCAACCATCTTCTCCAAGAAGGTGGTTGGCGGGTTTTTCATTTGATTGCAGTTGAGATTAATAATTGTCATTTGATATATGATGCTATATTGTAGTAGTAGAATACATGACCATTTAAACAACGGAGGTGATCATATGGGGGATGCAGCAGTTGAAGAGAGACTGAGTTCACTGGAAATTGTTTTAGAGAGCTTTATAATGTCAACTCATGTGATGATTCGGGAGATAAAAAATGAAAACGCAAAGATGAAGCAGGATAGTGCTGACTTCAAGCGCAACATAGAGAAAACTGTTTCGGAGATGAAACAGGACACTGTTGAGTTCAAGAGCAACATGGACAAAACTGTTGCAGAGATGAAGAAGGACACTGCAAATATGAAAAAAGAGATGAATAGACAATGGGGAGATCTTGCCAATAAAATGGGAACTATGGTTGAGGACATTGTTGCTCCCAATATTGCCGGAATAGCAAAGCAGTACTTTAATGTTGAAGCGCTTGCTTTTTTTGCAGTACGGGTAAAATGCCAGAACACAATCAATCCTGGAATTTTAAAAGAATTTGATGTGATTGCGGTTTCTGACCATCTCTTTTTCGTCAATGAAACAAAATCTACGGTTAAAATAGGTTATGTGAACGATTATATCGAATCTCTTAAAAGTATTTATGACTATTTTCCTCAGAACAGAGAGAAAAAACTCATTCCTATTTTTTCAGCATTACATATTCCTGATGATATTCAGAACTATTTAACCAGACACAATATCTATGCTATGGGTATGAAAGATGAGACCATGGATCTTCTCAATTTTGAAGAGTTAAGTAAAAATGGTTAAACAATCCCAGTTGAAAATTTATCTCCAATCTGAGTAGGAGTAAAAAAATGTGCCTTGCTGTACCATCAAAAATTATTGGAATTAACAATCATGTGGCAACTGTTGATGTGGATGGCGTAAGAAGAGACGCAAGTCTGATGCTGCTTGATGATGTCAAAATAGGCGATTATGTTATTGTGCACGCTGGCTTTGCCATAAGTAAAGTCGATGAAGATGTAGCCGCTCAAACTCTTCAGGATATGAGGGATATGCTCAGTTTTGCAGATCAAAATTTGAACAATAACTTCTAATATCACAGCTGCCATGGCGTTTATATATAATGGATAATCAACTTACTGCAAAGAGGTTCCACATTACCGGTGTTGTTCAGGGAGTTGGATTCCGCCCTTTTCTGTTTCAACTGGCTCACAGTTATGGCTTGAAAGGTGAGGTCTTCAATACTTCACAGGGTGTTACACTTACTTTGGAGGGGACGTTTGAGAATATTGAAAATTTTTCCAACAGTATAATAGAGAGAAAACCACCTCTTGCATCAATTTCTGAAATAGAGTCCCACTCTGTTCCTTTCTCAAACTACAAAGAGTTTACCATCTCCAGAAGCTCTGATCCATTGATTATTAATAGTGAGGATAATAATAGCAAAAAAATCTTTTCAAACTCTACCGCACTTATATCTCCTGATGTATCGGTCTGTTCAGAGTGTCTTCAGGAGATGCAGGAGCCTGCCAACCTAAGATTCAACTATCCATTTATAAACTGCACAAACTGCGGACCACGATACACTATTATCAAAGATATCCCATATGACAGGGCAAACACTTCAATGGATTGCTTTATAATGTGTAGCCAGTGTCAGAAAGAGTATGATGATCCATTTGACAGACGGTTTCATGCTCAACCAAATGGTTGTCCTGTTTGTGGCCCCCACCTTTTTCTTGTGGACAGGTTTGGTGTAGAGATAGCTTCTGACAAATATTATGGTAAAAAGGGTGACCTGGTTTCAACAACAACATTAGATGTGGCTTCAAAATTTCTGAAACAGGGTAAAATTGTTGCTCTCAAAGGCTTGGGAGGTTTCCATATTGCAGTTGATGCTATGAATCCCGACGCTGTTGCCAGGTTGAGAATGCTAAAAAAGAGACCCCACAAACCCTTTGCCCTTATGGCAGCCTCTGTTGATGTGGCATCTCAGTTTGTCCATATCTCTTCTGAAGAAGGAAAGCTGCTTGAATCTTACCACCGCCCCATTCTTCTGCTCCCAAGGAAAAAACAGGAGAGAGATTGCCAGATTGCACCTGGCAACACATTTTTGGGTATCATGCTTCCATATACACCTTTGCACTATCTTCTGCTCAGAAAAGGGCCACCCATGCTTGTGATGACCAGTGGAAATAGAGGTGGTGAACCTATTTCCATTGAGAATTCAGATGCTCTTGATGCCTTCTGTCATATTGCAGACTATTTTTTGCTGCATAACAGAGATATCTATTTCAGGGCAGATGACTCAATCATGCAGTTTCAAAATCTGAAACCCCGTTTTTTCAGACGTTCCAGAGGATTTGCACCCCTTCCAATAGTGTTGAGTAAAGCTCTCTCTTCTGATATGGCGATTCTTGGATGCGGTGCTGGTCTTAAAAATACGGTCTGTCTAACTTCTGGAAATATGGCATTTCTAAGTCAGCACATCGGAGACCTTGAGAACGAGAAGATTTTTGCCTTTTACAGAGATAGCATCAGCCATCTTAAAAATGTTCTTGATATTGAACCTGAAATCATTGCCCATGATCTCCATCCTGGTTATCTGAGCACAAGATTTGCCAATTCACTCAGAAAAGAGGGCAGCTTATCAGATATAAAACTTATTGCTGTGCAGCACCACCATGCTCATGCGGTCTCCTGTATGGCTGAAAACAGCCTTGATGGGGATGTGATTGCCATTGCTCTGGATGGTACAGGTCTCGGAACTGATGGCAACATCTGGGGAGGAGAGATTCTGCTCTGCAATGAGAGGACTTTTCAACGCAAAGCCCATCTTCAGTATATTCCCATGCCAGGAGGGGATGCTGCTGTAAGAGAACCGTGGCGTATGGCACTCTCATATCTTTACGCAGCCTTTGGCGACAATCTTTTTGACCTTGAAATCCCTTTTTTAAAAGAAGTTTCCAATAGCAAACTTGATTTCATGATTCAGATGGTTAAGAAAAAGGTCAATACCCCACTCACCTCAAGCTGTGGTCGGCTCTTTGATGCAGTAGCTTCACTATGTTCCATCAGGCACGAAATCACCTTTGAGAGTCAGGCAGCAATGGAACTTCAGGCAAATAGTTATCCACCTGAAAATAGTGCAAGGTATGATTTTGCTGTAAAGAGAATCTCAGATGAACAGGGTGAAGAGTGCTTTATTATTGATCCGCTCCCATTCATAAGAGAGCTGGTAAATGATATTCACAATAATATCTCAAAGAACTCTATTGGCGCAAAATTTCACCAGACAGTTATTGAGATGTTTATATGCGTGGCAGAAAAGATACACCGTAATACAGGGATAAAGCGTGTGGTATTAAGCGGAGGCGTTTTCAATAACCACTTTCTTCTGAATGGAATGTCACATGAGCTTGAGAAAAGAGGTTTTAAAGTATTCAGCCACAGCAGAGTTCCATCAGGAGATGGTGGAATTGCCCTTGGACAGGTTGTTATTGCAGGAGTGCAGACAGCGGATTAAAGTGGATTAAATATGAGCATGGTGTAAAATGATGTGCCGCCAATTACTACCTGAGTAAGAACAGGTATAAAAAAGAGATTGCCCGATTAAAACAACTCACTGAATTTGATCAGGTATTTATGGCATAGCTTAAAAGAGGAGATTCTATCAGATGGTATTAAAGTATGTTGATGAATACAGAGATGGTGAGCTTGCTAGGGGCCTGATTGCTGCTATCAGGGCTATAAGTACGGAAAAAATCAGGTTAATGGAGGTGTGCGGTACCCACACCATGTCCATATTCAGACACGGTATCAGAAGCGTGTTGCCTGAGACAATTGAACTTCTCTCAGGACCTGGGTGTCCTGTATGTGTTACTGCCCAACAGGATATTGATGCTTTTGTTGAGATTGCCATGCAGGAGAATTTGATACTGACCACCTTCGGAGATCTGATCAGAGTACCAGGAACACTCTCCTCACTTCAAAATGAGAAGGGTGCAGGAAGAGATATCAGGATTGTATATTCTGTCTTTGATGCTCTGGATATTGCAGCAGCGGACCCGGAAAGGGAGGTGGTATTCTGTGGGATAGGGTTTGAGACCACCACCCCAACTGTTGCAGCTGCAATACTTATGGCAACAGAACGTGGTATTGATAATTTTTCCATCCACTCTGCTCACAAGCTGACACCACCTGCACTTGCAGCTTTAATGGATACTCCTGATGTTGAAATTGACGGTTTTATTCTGCCTGGCCATGTCTCTGTCATCACAGGCACAGATGGTTACAGGGAGGTTTTTGAAAAATATAGGGTACCATCGGCAATTGCAGGATTTGAGCCGGTCGATATCCTGAAAGCCATATTAATGCTTTTAAAACAGAAGATATCAGGTGTGGCCGCACTTGAAAATGGATATGAGCGTGCAGTATCAAAAGAGGGGAATTTAAAGGCAATAGAGATCATGACCAAGGTATTTGAGCCTGCTGATAGTGTATGGAGGGGAATCGGTGAGATAGCTAAAAGCGGTATGAAATTAAGAGAAAATTATAACCGGTTCAATGCATTGGAGAAATTTGGAATTGTATTAAAAAGTAGCCCTGAACCAGCAGGATGTAGCTGTGGCCAGATTCTTATGGGGCTTAAAACACCTGAAGAGTGTGTGATGTATGGGAAAAGATGTACTCCAGCACATCCGGTCGGGCCGTGTATGGTCTCCAGTGAAGGGGCATGTGCTGCCTATTACAGATACAGAGGATGAGTACATCTGCTGTTTACAAGCGTGCTGTTTACAGGCGGCAGAGACAAATCAGAATAAGATAACTGTATGCTGCCATTGCATATAGAATAAGGATCTAATAGAAGATGAACAGTGGTAAAATAGTGCTTGATCATGGCAGTGGCGGTAAGATAGCTCACTCTCTTTTAAAAGAGATGATTATTCCTATGTTTGATAATGAGCTGCTTGCAAAACTTGACGATGGTGCTCAGCTTGATATCGGAGGGGGCATAAGAGTAGCTTTCTCAACAGACTCCTATGTGGTTGACCCCATCTTTTTTCCAGGAGGAAATATTGGCGATCTTGCCATAAATGGCACAGTGAATGATGTGGCAATGTGTGGTGCAGATCCCAAATATATAAGCGTTGCTCTGATTCTTGAGGAGGGATTTGCTGAATCTGATCTGAAGTTGATTCTCAGTAGTATGGCAGAGGCTGCCCGTAAAGCCGGAGTGCTTGTTGTAACTGGAGATACCAAGGTGGTACCAAGGGGCAAAGCAGACAAAATTTTTATCAACACATCTGGATTTGGCCTGATCCCTGCTGGAATCAATCTTACTGGCAGCAATGCCAGGCCTGGAGATAAGGTGATTGTCAGTGGAACCATTGCCGATCACGGTATCGCCATACTGAGCAGCAGAGAGGGGCTTAGGTTTGATTCTGACATAAAAAGCGATAGTGCTCCTTTGAATCAAATGGTTAAGAGAATTCTCAACCCATCTGCCTCTGACTCATGCTCTCTGAATTCTGGTCTGGGTCTGCATGTACTTAGAGATCCAACTCGCGGTGGTGTTGGAACTACCCTCAATGAAATTGCATCTCAATCAGATGTGCGTATAAATATCTGGGAAGATGCTCTTCCAATAAAGGATGCAGTGCGGGGGATGTGTGAGCTTCTTGGGTTTGATCCTCTTTATCTTGCCAATGAGGGAAAACTTCTTGCTCTGGTCTCACCAGAGGATACAGAGAGAGTGCTTGATATTATCCGGCAGGATGAGTATGGAAAGGATGCCTCAGTTATTGGAGAGGTTGTCAAACCAGAGCCATGTGGGGTTTTTCTTAAAACATCTATAGGGGGTTTAAGGGTTGTGGATATGCTCACAGGAGAGCAGCTGCCGAGAATATGCTAAAGTCAATCATCATCATGGATGGTGGTTTTATCGCATCTAAACTCAAATCAGAATGAGATCTACAGTTTCAAGCTGATTAGAGATTAATCCTTGTTATGAAAAAACTGCTGGTTCCAAATTGATTTAAGTATAGAAGCCGATTGTTATTTTTTTACCTAATTAGTATCCACTGACTTTCTCAGATATTACTGTTTTTACATTAATATAATCCGTATATTAGGTTTCTACTGTCATGAACCCATCATCAAATAACAATGCTCGAACTACTATGCAATCCGGCAAA
>Ga0209800_10000285_pt1 | contig 95013 bp, 55 predicted proteins | sample Higcelweek8metaG_FD_187174 | JGI IMG/M metagenome (GOLD analysis project Ga0209800, IMG submission 187174) | Freshwater pond sediment microbial communities from the University of Edinburgh, under environmental carbon perturbations - High... | ecosystem: Environmental > Aquatic > Freshwater >... | reverse complement strand
GCACTTAATCTCTTATGCTTTTCTGTAACAAAAAAATTAGCAATTATTATGAATATAAAAGCCAAAATTATTTTCTTCTTTAAAAAATTTTTATTAATAAATTTCATTGATTTTATTGTAGCAAATTTTTTATTTTCTAACAAATTTTTTGCTATTTAAAAATTTTACCAGCCAAACCCATCAAGATAAGCAGAAAAAGTGTTTAAACCTTGATAATCAGAAGCATCAGCCGAATATGGAATACCAATTCCCCAATAAATTTTCTTATTAACTCCAATATCATTTGTTGGTTTTGGAATATTTAACAAAGCTGGAATATTACTATTAGTCAAGCTATTTCCTGAAGAATAATTAAAATTACTGGTTTTCCATTTTATGTTTTCAGATTCAATAAGTCCTGTTGGATTACCAATCATATCTGTTCCAGATAAGTTAGTGTCTACTGGAGAATTACCACAATTAGCAACAGTAGTTGTCGCATTAGTTGCTCCTGTATTCTCACCCAAGTTCCAACCAGTTCCAAAATCTATTCCATTTTCTACAACTTCAATTGCTGAACTAGTAAAGACTTCAATTCCACTAGAAGTTGCATGAACATAATTTGATCCATCGTATAGCTGAATATATGACAACCACTCTGCTCCTTCGTTTGGATTATTAGTTGAATCATCGCTTGGAGTTGTAAAATATTTAAAGTCAGCACTACAAGTTGTGGTAGCATAAATAGATGATCCACCAGCACAATTAATTACGCAACTAGCACCAGCAACACGATAACAATTGTTTTCATTATGCGTACAATTGTAAGTTCCTACTGCATTACTTAAATAGAAAACACCAATTGCAGAAGCTATATCAGAACAACCGTTTAAATCAATAATTGAAGTGTTGATTGTAGAAACATTAACAGGTGCGGCACCCTTAATATTAACTGTTAAGTCATTGCCATTATTAAAATTCAAGGTTCCCATTGTTGGTGGAACATCTCTAACTGTATAAGAGCTATTTCTTGAATTAGTTGTGGCTGGGACACCGTGACTATCATACATAAAAGCATAATAAGGAATTGTTGCAGATGGTGATGGAATACTTGTACTAAAAGTGCAAGATGCATTTGGTGAGCTAGTAGCCACAGCAGAGCAAAGTGTTTGACCGACACAACCAACAGCACTTGCTTCATTAGTTAAGCAAACATGCATAGTCAAAGTATCATCAGGACCTTCTGTGTCATTATCAGCACTTGTGCTAATTATCCTAAAAGTGCTTCCTGGATCTTGATTATTAACTTGTGTAGATATGGCGGTAAATGTTGGAGGATGATTAACTACAAATGGAGAATTATTTTCTGGAGTTGTTGTTCCTTGAGAAGCTTGAGAACATTTGCCAATTCCAAATCCTGGTTTTTTGTCACAAACAAAAGCATACCAATTACCTACTTCAGCATCAGCACTTTGTGTGGTATAAGAGCAAGATGCTTCTTCAGATGTGCTGGCTGTTAGCGAAGATATACACCAAGATCCTGCTGTGCAAGTTGGAGGTCCATCATTGCCTGCACTTATACTATTGGTTTTACAAAGTGCAAAATAATAAGAATCTTCTGGATCAGCATCATAAGCCTTGGCAGAAAAATTAATAAGTCCTCCAACATTTGTTGGTGAAGTAGAAGCTGAACCATCATCACTAGGGCTAACTGAAAATATCGGAGCGTTGTTTGTGTTTCCACCAAGAGTAAGGATTGGATATTGTGTATATGAATTTAAAACAGTTCCAGCGTTTGTTAGTCTAAAACAATAAGTTCCGGCTATTTGAGAATTACTTGTAGCTTTTATAGCAAATTCAAATTCGCTATATCTATTTTCAGATAAAGTCAAAGCTGAGCTTGTATTTGAAGGGTTTTCTAGCATTTCTCCATTAACAAAAGTATTTCCATCAGCACTTAAACGAGAAGTTGTGATTGATGCGTTATTAGCAAAATAAATACTGCTTGTCATTTGCCAATGTTTACTTGTATCTGTTGGTATTGCTTGCCAAGTAAGGTTTGATAAGTTGCAATAACCGGTTGAAGTAGCATATTCTAGACGATAAGTATAAGAAGATGCTGAGCCTGCGCCTTCGTTAGCCACAGACATTCTTAATCTAATATTTTCATCTTGTAATAGTGGATCATCATTTGGTGGATCAGTTGGATCTCCTAAGTCTTGACCTTCGCGCCAAGTGGCTGTTGCTTCGCTATTGTCATCATTTCTCCAGCGATAATGAGATTGTTGAACTTCTGGAACTGGAGCTTGAAATGAAACATTGAAATAATCACTTGATAATGTATGTGTTCCTTGTGTTTGATAAACTCTCCAATATGTCCAATTATTAGTGTCATAATAAGAAGCTAAATTAGAATTAAATGATTTACTTAAGGTAAATTCTGTGTTAGCACCTGTTGTGCTGGCTGTGGCGATTGTCACCCATTGATTTGGAGATCCAAAAGAATAAACTTGTAATAGAACATTGGCGGTAGCTGTATTAGTCGTAGTTTGACCGTTCCAAGAAACGTTAATAGCATCTGTTTTGTTCGTATGTTTCACTGCGAAATTAACGACTGGAATACTTGCATTTGAAACTGTATTTTCTCTTGAATTATCATTACTTGCAATTTTGTCATAGCCAAATTCATCAAAATAATATCTTAAATCACTATTTGTTGTAGCAAGACTAGCAACACTATCTTCCATATATCTTTGTGTATCAGTAGCTTTTGTTGTTATTTGTGGATAAACAGTATAAGCATTTAAAATAGCATTAGCAGAAACATCAAACAATCTAAAGCGATAAGTTTTTGATAATAAGGCATTATTTGTATTAATTAAAAAAGAAAATTCTGTATAATAAGCATCAGCTAATGTATAAACTCCTGTTTGAGCTGTGCCTTCGTGCCAAGTTCCGTTTGACCAAGTGTTAGCATTAAGCCCTGCTTTTCTACTTGTTAAAACATTAGTATTAGCACCAGACATTCCTAGTCCATAAGATATTTGGCTTGTGGCACCTAAATCATTCCAAACACCAGGATTATCTGTATTGTTTTCATATTGCAATTTAAATTCTTTATTCAAAGCAACATCTCCTCCACTATTTTCAAGTTGAACCCTGATTAACATTCTTTGTCCTTTTACTACATCAATTAAACTTGTGCTAGTAGTTGTAGCCGAAGAATTAGAATTAACCTCAGTTGCATCATCATTTTCAATTATATATGAAGCTTGTCGCAAAACTGGTCCAGCTAAAGTTGTGGCTTGTGTCATAGCACTTGAACTTGCTTTATTACCAGCCAAATCATAAGCCCAAATATTAAACATATAATCTGTAGTTGAAGCTAAGCCAATAACTAAGGTATTAGCTGTGCCATTATAATTTTTGAAAGCTAAGTCAGCATCAATATGTTGTGTATCACTCTCGCTAACATAAGTTGTGCTAGTGGCATAAAATATCTTGTATTGAGAAAAATTGTCTTCAACACTAGCAAGACCAAAACCTAATCTAACAGAGCTACTATTAACACTAATAAGAGATAAAGATCCAGGAGCAACTGGAGCAACTGTATCTATTTTTAAATTTGGAATTGTTGCATTGTATTCTGTAAATGGTGAACAAGCGCCTTCATCATCGCAAGCCATTACTTGCCATTTATAACCGATTGCACTATCTGGTAAGGCACTAATTGTAGCTGTGGCTGTGTATGGAGTAATACTATAATCAGAAATTGTGCTTGAAGCTATGAACCAAATTTTGCTAACACAATCATTGAAATTTACTGATTGTAAACATGAATTGTATGGTTCTGTGGTGGTGGCACTGAATGTTTCATTATTAGCGACAACTTGAAGATAAAGAGAAATACTTTCAGATGTATCAGCATCAATTGCACTTGCTGTGAATTTAATATTGTTTTCATTTACCCAAGCTTGATTTATTAAATTTGTAGTTCCATTATTTCTATATTGAGACATAGCAATTGGTCTGTTTGGTGCTTGATTGTATGAAGCAAAACTAAAATCAACTAAATCATCATTAACACTTGTGACTGTTAAACCACTTGCTAAACTAGTCCAAATTTGAGCAGAACCAGCATTGTCTACGCTATTATAAAATTTATTATTAGCTCCATTAAAGAAAACAGCTGAATAAGCAACTCCAGAGCTTTGATAGACTGCTAACAACTCATCTTCTGTTGGGTCTTTGTAATATCTAACTCTTGAATAAGTAGCGCTTGGAGCTCCTTCTACTGCAATATCAGATGCACTTAATGTATTAGTTGAAGCATTTAACAAACGATATTTTGGTGTGCTTGCAGTGCGATTATTCCAAGCAACTATTCCTTTGTTTGCTTTGTAAAAATTAATTCCAAAATATTTTTCTGCATCCCAAACATAATCATAAAGAACTCCTCCAGAAATATTATCTCCATTTATTGTTTGTGTCCATGCGATTGTTGGGCTAGATATATCTACTTTGTAAACATTTACTTGATCAGTGATATCACTTCCAATAAAATAAACTTCACCATTAGAACCTGGATTAAAAGCAAATTCTCCAGAAACAAAATCATCATTCCAAGTTGTTGGTGATGTCACCTCTGCACCAAAATTAAGATCATTATCACTTGCTATAAAATATTTAGCTTTTGTGTCCAAAGCAGTGTCACTTGCAGAATAAGTAATCACACCACGAGTATTATCTTCTTTATCAAAAATAGCATCAGCTGCAAAACTATTAGCATATTCTTCCACAATTGAGTGTTCCACAACGCTTGTCCAAACATTAGTATAAGAGCTTCCTCCATAATAATAAGCAGTATTAACATCTGCTCCAGTGTCATACATTAATAATAAATAATTATCTGTATTTGGTCTTTGTACAAGTTTACAATTTGCTAATCTATTTCCTGCAATAGGACCAGCTCCTTTTGATACCCAGCCGTTAATATGATCCCAAGAATATAACAAAGTATTAGCTGTTGTGCCATTATTTCTTACAGCAAAAAATTCACTATCAGACAAGCTTGCAATACAAGCATTCATCTCCTCTACATCAGTTCCATTAGCTTGCTCTGGACCGAATTGAGTTGTATTTACAAAATCATTAGCTCTTACGCGATAAACAGTAGTCCACCATTCTTGATTTACACCATCCCAAGTTTTGGCTACAATCGCCATTTTACCACGATCACTAGAAAGTTTAGTTGTAATATGACGGATATTGTCTCCCGCGCCTGACCCAAGCGTTGGCCCTGTTTGTTCTGCACTCCAAGAATCTCCGTCCCAGACTTTGTAATATAAAACTCTGGTATTTTTTGTATAGAATGAAACACCTGGAGTTGAACGAGGAGCAACAGTAGTCACTGTTAATTCACTTGAGCTTGCTTTTTGCCCTAAAACATCATAAGCCCAAATATTGAAATAATAAGTTGTTTCTGATTCTAACCCTGAAATTGTAGTTGTTAAAGCATCATTATAATCTTTTGCTAATAAATTAGAATCATTGTGTTCCGCTTTGCTTTCATCTACAGGAGAACTACTTGCATAAAAAATTCTATATCTTGAAAAATTTACTTCATCTGTACTAGCACCAAAATTCAAAGTGACACTATTACTTCCAGCTTCGTTCAAAGTAAGATCTCCTGCTGGACTTGGATCTGTAGTATCTACTTTGAAATTAGGAGTTGAAGTTCCATAAGTATCCCAAGCAGAGCAATCTCCATCATCATCACAAACTTTTACTTGCCATTTGTATCCAGCACTAGAATCATCAACATCTAAGACTAATATACTTTCATAATAAGAGACAGCTGATTCAGAAGAATCTATATCAATAAAATCATCAATGTTTGATTGATTATTGTATTGTGTTTCAACCCAAGCATCACCACGAGCAACTGAAGATATTTCTAATTCATCAAAATAACCTTCAAACAATGGACCAAAAGAAATATCATTAGTATTGATATTTATAGGATTAGTCAAAGTCGCATTTTTTCTTAAAACTCCATTAACATAAAGTTTCTGTTGATTAGCTCCAAGTGTTCTATCATAAGTTAAGGTCACCAAATTCCATCCCGCACTAATAGTAGTACTAGCAATAGAATTATTTATTCTGCCATAAAGATTATTTTCATTAAAAGATAATCCATAAGCATTTGTTTTTTCTAAACCAACTCCAAGCTCTTCACCTACTGTAATACTTGTATCAGCTGAAATATATTTTCTAACATAGAAAAAATCAAAAGTTGAGCTTCCCGTTCCTGCGGCATATGGTGTGTAATAAAGAGAAATATATTGATTAGTAGAAATTCCATTAGGATTTCTAGTTGCTCCTTGTTGTATCCAACTTGTGCCATTACTACTGAAATAAGCGCCAATACCTGCTCCGCTTTTCTTAGCACGAATATATACAGGGACAGTGAAAGCTCCTCCGCTTGATTCAGTCGCACTTGGTGCTAGATTAGTAGCATTGTTTTGATATTGATAAGCTGTGCCATTAGTTCCTGAAATAAAGACATTAGCTTTACCATCGTTAGCTTGAGCTCCAATTGTATTTTCAACTAAAATACCAGTCTTAGTCCAAGCATTTAAATTGTTGTATCCGCTAATTCTTGTTTCAGCGATAAAGTTTCCAGAAAAAGTAGCATCATAATAAGCCAAAGTTGCTTGATAATTATCTCCAAAAAAGCTTGTTCCATTAGTTGTTTGCACTCTTAATTTTCCATTAGCAACCTCCACTAACCCTGTAGCATTTCCACTTCCACCAACATTAACCGTAGTATAATCCCATCCACTTGGCAATTCTGTGCCATCAAAATCTGTAAAATATTCAAAAGTTTCACTTCCGTCACTCTGAGCCACAGCCAAAGGATTTCCATAATACATATAAAAATTACTTGTTCCAGCATTAGCAACTTCAACCCAGATTAAAGATGTGCCTGTGGTATTCCATTGTTCTATCCAATAATCAAATTCATTGCCAAGCTCATCATAAAAACGCAAATCATCTCCATTAGCATCTGCTTTGCTGTAATTAAAATTAGCACTACTTAAAGCAATTTTAAATTGCATATTGTCTTGATTTGTAGTTGTGCCTAGTGATATAAGTTTTTTGTATTGCCATTGTAATTCTGAGCTGACATTTATCCAAGCACTCATAGTAAGAGCATCAGCTAAGTCAAGACTAGCCTCATCAGAAACTTTCAAATAATCATTATCATCAAAATCTTGACCAATTCCAAAGTAAGCATTAATCTCATTATTTCCAAATTGATCAATTGGATTGTTATTAGTAGTTGAATCAAAGTGAGCATCTAGTAAAGACGAATCATCAACAACATTTTCAGCCAAATGCCAAACACCTGTAAAATTATTAGACCAAGGATTAGATAGTCCTGATTGATCAATATCTGCTTGAAGATTTCCATAATACATATAAAGATCAGTATCTGTTGTAGAAGAAATATCAGTTTTAACCCAAGCGATTAACTCACCAGTATTTGAATTAAATGATTCTCGCTCATAAGCAAGAGTTGTTGTCCCACTACTATCTGTAAATAAAATATCAAAGCCATCATCTCGGGCATCGCTTGCTAATCCTGAATCAATTGTTTTTATCATTACTACAAAATCATTTTCAGAATCAACTACTTGTGATGCATTAACAGTCACTTTTTTTCTATAAAGCCAATTTTCATTATACCAATCTGATGCAAGATCTGTGCTAGTAGTTGCTACTCGCCAAATCTTGCTAGCACAATTATCAAAAATTTGTGTGCTAGTGCAAGTATTAACTGGAACTGTTGAAACATTTGAAAATGTTCCAGAATTTCCAAGTAATTCATAATAAAAAGTCAACAAATCCCCTTGATCTTTGTCATGAGCTGAGGCTTTTAGCACGATTTTATCTTCGTTTGTCCAAGCATTATTATTAACTAGGCTTATAAAATCACTTTTGTATTGACCAGTAGCTGAAATATTTGTTGGCGTAGCATTAGTTTTAAATTTCAATTCAGTGGAGCTTGCTATATTTCCATAAGCATCATAAGCCCAAATATTAAAGACATAATCTGTGCTAGGTTCAAGTCCGCTAACAAGTGTAGTAGATGCGCCTCGATAATCATAACGATCAAGACTAGCCACATCATATTCTGTATCAGTCAAAGAAACAGTAGTTGTGCCTTTTTTATAAAAAATTCTATAAGCCATTCCTGCTTGTGGTAATGGTTCGTTAGTATCAGTACTTGCTGTTCCAAATTTTAATTCAACACTATTATAATTTTTTCTATAAGCTGTTAAATCACCAGCAAGAGTTGGCGCTACATTGTCAAGAAACAAAGTCTTAGTATGAGTTGCTACTTGATTAAACATTCCATCATTAACTACAAGACCAAGACAATATTCTCCGTCTGCATTTGGAATGTTTGTTTTTGATAGCCAATCAATAGCTACATAATTAGCACCAGGTGAAGTAATAATCCAAGAAGTGCTAGTTCCTACTTGATAAGCTTGATTATTATCAATATCAGGATCTCCAAAACTTGCACTAGTATTAACATCAGTTTCATCTACAAGGATTTTACTATTAGCTGTAAAGATACAAGAATTACCTAATTCATAAACAACTTTTGCTCTTAGTGTGTCATCATTATCATAATCATCAGCCATAAAGACTACATCCACAACACCTGTTCCATCTTTTTTCTGAGTAGATATAATCAAAGCTCCGCTTGGTGGAGTGAAAGAGCTTTGAGTTGAAGCTACTAAGGCAAGAGTTGCTGACGCAACATTACCAGCTAAATCATAAGCATAAATATTAAATATATATTCTGTATTGGCTGACAAATTACCAATCGTAGTTGTGGCTTTTCCATTAAAATTAATATTTCCAAGATTTGTTTCTTGAATTTTACTAATTTCATGATCATCTTCATCTACTGAATGATTACCAGCTCTATAGAATATTTTGTATTCAGAAAAATTAGCTTCAGTAGTTGTGGCTCCAAAATTAAGAATAATACTGGTAGCTGTAGAAGTAGCCAAAGTCAAATTACCAGGTTTTGTTGGAGCTGTTTTGTCAATTCTAAAATTAGGAGCTACACCAAAATTTTTCCAATCAGAACAAGCGCCATCAGCATCACAAACCAAAGCTTGCCATTTGTAATCACTTGGTGAATCTGGAATATTAGTGATACTTGTAGTGGCTGTGTAAGGTATTGTTCTGTAATCTCCAACACTTGATGATTGAAACCAAATCTTGCTAAGACAAGATGCATAATCAGTTCCATAAAGACAAGCACTTGTTGGTTCTGTGGTGGCTGTTGTAAAGCTAGACGCATTAGAAATTACTTCAAAATAAACAGTTAATTCTTCATTAATATTTATATCTGTGCTAGTAGCTGTTAGCTTTATATCATCACTTTTTATCCAATTAAGATTAGCAATGGCCGTTCCATTATCTAAATATTGTCTGACAGATCCTAAGCTAGGTCCAATATTGTCCACATTAGTTGTAAGACGAGGATATGAATCAGATAAATAATCATCAAATTCTGCACCATTACTCTTTGCCATCCTAAAACAATATTGTGAACTACTACTTGCTGATTTGTTATAGATAAGCCAATCCCATTCGGCATAAGCACCAACTGAAACTTTGTTTGGATTTAAGGAACTTAAATTTCTTTCTTCATAAGTTGCTTTAACCGTTGATGATGCTAATAATAAACTTGGTAGTGTGACACCATCAGATGGAGCTGGATTATTGTAGCCAATCCATTGTTCAGAGCTTGTGAAACTTCCTACATCACGCCAATTATTTGCCGTAACACAATTAACACTTTGTGTAAATTGCAATTTATATCTATTAGTCAAGGCTACTAAATCTTCGTTCAAAACAGCTACATTCATTCTTAGTCGCAATACATCCCCTACATTAACAGAACTAATGCTTGATTTTTCAGAAGCTAATCCTATACTTGGAGTTAAACTATCAATATTTGTATACCATCTCCAACTATTTTGTGTGTATTCTGTTGGCGGAGCTGTCCATTGATAAGTATAATTCCAAGTAGTATTCATTTTTGCTCCCATTGTTTGATCAACTGTATTATAATTTCGTAAACAAGTTAAGAAAGATTGTCGATCAATACTATCTACTTTTGAACTTACATTTTTGTAAATTTCAAAAAATCCGTTGTTTGTATCTGTTTGTACATAATTATTACTTGAAGTAGCACAAATAGGACTTGAAGTAGAAATATTTGTATCAAGTGTAAACCAAGAACTATTAACATTAAAATCATTATCTGAAACAAAGTAACTAGCCAACATCCCAGCTGATTTGACTATGCTGTCTCCTCGCAATTCTGGAAAAACAGATTTACCAGCAGAGACTAAAACCTGTGTAGTATTTGCATTACTTACTGATTGACCTCCATTAAGTTCAACGCTTGTCATATATCCGCTTCCTTCATCTATATATGTATAAGTAATCATCAATTCAGCAGATACACTACCCACATTAACACTACTATTAGTGGTATTGATTTTGATAATTTTTGAAATATCAAGATTAGCTTCTTCAAGCTCATCATAATCGCTTGACGGAATAACATGAATAATAGTAAATGATGGCTTGGCCACTTCTCGTCCAATATTAAAATTATAAACATAGTTTGAAGAAGTAGCATTGTCTCCTGCTTTAGAAGAAACAGTAATTCTACTATCAGTATCTGTTTGTTGACTACTAATCACTCTAAACCAAGCTTTTTGAATATCAACTACTCCCGATCCATCTCCATTTTCTGGAAAATTAATTATCGCTTGAGCTGAGCTAGTACCTGTGTTTTGTCCTGGGCTAACAAGACCTAATGGGAAAGAAATTGTTCTAGTTTTAACCGTTGCTGATTTTGGCGCAACATAAGTCTCCACAATTTCACCTCCAATCAAATCATAAGCACCTGCTGTGGTTGGTGAAACCGCTCTGTATTCTAATAATTGATCAGTATTTTCTGCAAATCCAGAAACATTTCTAAAAATAGTTTTTTGAAAATTACTTTGTTCATAGTTAAGACCAGCTTCATGAACATAATTTCCACTATTGATATTAGTTCCTTCAATATTAACATTTACATAAATATCTCCATTTCCATGCAAATCATTAACTAAATAAGTCTGGTACCATTGATTAAGTTTTTCAGAAACTTCAGGTAAGACAATATTGTAAGCAAAAATTGGACAATTAGAGTCAAGTGTGCAGTCATCTGTTTGTCTTGTTCTTCTGGTTCCACTATCCCCTGCTCCGCTTGATTCTAATGGATAAACAACTGTATTTGTATAGTTAGTAGAATTATCACTATCATAAGCATAAGTCAAAACTAATTCAGCTCTTGCATAAGAAATTGAAGTTGAAGTGGCACTTTGGTGAAGAAGATTGTATCCGATTTGTCCTTCAAGTTGTGATCCATTTCCTCTATAATCTCGCAGTTGTGGTTCTTGACTTACATCCATAATCAATCTAACTTGATTTCCTTCTGTTTCATTATAAGCAAGAACTGTATTATCTTCTTGTAAGACTTTTTCGCTTGCACTAAAAGCGTTAGCTGTGCAAGGTTCTACACAAGTGTCCATCGCTAATTTGTAGCCATTATAATTTCCTGCTGTATCTGTATAAGCTTCAAAATTTGATTCAAAAATTACATAAGCACTTCTAATCTCAACATCTTTTTCTGCTAGTTTGAAATTGAAAGTTGTAAATGTATTATCAGTATCAGTTAGTTGTCCTGCTGTGCCATTACCATTATAAACTCCCCCAACAAACCTTACAGAATTTGCTCTAGCATGTGGAGCTTGAGCTGTCATTAAACTTATTTCTGTTGCCCCAATTTTATTACCAGCTAAATCATAAGCCCAAATATTAAAGACATAGCTTGTATAAGCATCTAAATTATAAATTGTAGTTGTTAGCCTTCCATTATAATTTTTGAAAAGTAAGTTAGCATCAGTGTGTTCTGTATCATTTTCGCTAACCTCCATTAAACCTTTTTTGTAAAATATTTTGTATTCAGCAAAATTAGTTTCCGTCACAGCTGAACCAAAATTAAGAGTAATGCTGGTTGGAGTTGTTGTAGATAATGTTAGATTTCCAAGTCCGACTGGATCAACTGTGTCTACTCTAAAGTTTGGTGCTATGCCAAAAAAATCCCAATCAGAACAAACGCCATCACCGTTGCAAGCCATTATTTGCCATTTATATCCAGCACCATCATCAGGTAAATTATTAACATTTAAATTTGATTCAAAAGTAGATACTTCTTCTGTTTCGTGTGTGCTAGCAAAAGACAAAAAGCTTTCAGGATTATTTTGGTTGTTATATTCTGTTTTAATCCATTCAGGACTACGAGCTGTTTTTGAGACACGAACTTCATCAACAGATCCATCAAATAATAAATTTCCAAGAGCAAAACCTCCAATAGTAAACGTAGCAGTATTGCCCGTAACACTTTGTAAACCTGTAGCATCTGATCCTACTAAAACTCCATTAACAAAAAATTTTCTTACCCCCGCGCCAACTGTAAAAACACTATAATGCCAGTTATTATCATTATAAGTAGTTCCATAATTTAAATAAGTTTGAGTTCCTGCTGAATTAGCACCCAAAACTCCAAGAGTTCCAGCTACTACTTCAGATGGATCAAAAGAAATTAAAGTGCTATCTGTTGCCTGTCTTTTTATACTTGAAATATATCCATTATCTCCTAAACTATTATGTTTTGACCAAAGAGAATAAGTAATAGTTTGCAAATTGTTTCCTGTGATTGCGTTTGAGCTAGGACCAATCAAAATATCATTAGTTCCATCAAAATCTAAGGCACCTCCTACTTTTCCACTAATTTCTTCATCACCATCAAAATTATTAGGAGTCATATTTTTCGTGCCAAAAACAGAATCATATCTTGTGCCAAGCCCTTCTTCATCTAAATGCCAAACACCTGAATAATTAGCATCCCAAACGCCTGTAGTAGTAGCATAATCTTGACTAACAGTAGAGTTTCCATAATAAATATAAAGATCAGTATTAGTTGTTGATGAAATATCAGTCTTGATCCAGATAGTAAGGTCTCCTGTATTTGGATCATATTCTTCTCGCTCATAAGGTAATGTTGTTGTGCCATTAGAACTTGTAATCACAATATCAGCTCCCGTGGAAGATGCTACTAGCCCTCCAAAACTTGTATGAGCTAATTCAGAATCACTTGTCACTGCCAAAACTGGAAAATCATTTTCATTAGCAATTACCTTACTAGCATTGATAGTAATCTTCTTGCGATAAAGCCAAGCAGAATCATACCATTCCACAATAGCATCTTTGTGATTAGCTATTTTCCAAATTTTTGAAGAACAAGCTGTATAATTAGTGCTAGTAGCACAAGTATTAGTTGGTGCTTCTTTTATATTATTTAAGAAAGACCCGCTAGTTGTAGCTAGTTGATAATAAAAATCCATATCAGTTTCAGCTAAATCAATATCAGTCACCACTGCTTCCAAATTAATTTGATTTTCATCTGTCCAGCCTGTGTTAGCAATCTTAGTAAACAAATCACTCTTGTATTGTTCACTAGCCATACTAAATACTTGTGGAGGATTAAAAAATTGATAAGTATATAATAATTGTCCACCCATTTTAGCACCACCAGAAGCATCAGCTCCTCCATTAGTAATATAACAAGCTTGATAAGCTGTATCATGAGCTGTTAATAATTTTGAAGTAACATTGAAATAAGCATCAGCAAAAGAAGCAACATCATCGTCTCTAGCAAAATAATTAGCTGTACAGTTCGGCGTTGTGGTTGAAAGATTAGCGCCAACATAAATTCCATTATTAACAGCCCCATCCCAATCGCTAGAAATAAAGTTAGCCAACAATGCTCCGCCTAAAATAGTTTTAGTGCCCTCAGCTTCAGGCAAGATTGTATTAGCTGTATAAAGTGCAATGTTTTGATTTAGATAAGGATCAACATTGGATTGTCCCGCAAATAAGGAAATAGAATTTAGATAGCCATCAATTTCTGAACTGTAAGTATAGGTAATCAAAAGCTCAGCTGAAGTTCCTCCTTGATAAAGATTATTACTATTTTGAGTAGTTAAGCTAACTGTTTTACCGACTAAACCATTTGCTAATTCTAATTCGCTATAATCAGTATCTGGAATAACATGAATAATATTAAATGATGGCTTAATCGTGTATTCACCAACATTATAATTATAAGTGTTATTAGTGCTAGTTGCATTATCGCCAACTTTAGTATTAACCGCAATTGTATTCACTGCTGTCACTGGATTATTAGCTATAATTCTAAACCAAGCTTTTTTAATCTCCACTGCTCCATTAGTTTTTCCATTTTCTGGGAAATAAACAGTTGTCTGTCCTGTGCTACTTGAATTTGTTAAACCATTATTCAAAACACCAATTGGGAAAGAAATTGTTTTAGTCTTAATAGCTGAAGCTGATGAGGCTGTATAAGTCTCAAAAACTTCTCCACCTAACAAATAATAATCATTACCACCGCTTGAATTGTAATTATAATATTCTAAGACTTGATTAGTGTTTTCCGTAAATCCTTCAACTCCAGCAAAATGCATTACAGAAATATTACCTTGTTCATAAATACGAGATTCATGAATAATACTAGAGCTAGTGGCATCGTTTCCTTCAATATTAAGATGAGTTGTAATATCTACTGCGCCATGCCCATCATTAACATTATACATTTCAAACCATTGTGCAAGTCTTTGTCTGCTTGTGCTTTCTCCATATTCTGGAATAGAAAAATTATAAGAGAATAATGGACAATTGCTATTTAGTGTGCAAGCACTTGCTTGGACTGTCTGTTTCGTTCCTCTGTCTCCTGATCCACTTGATTCTAGAGGATAAATAACTGTATTAGCAGAAGACAATGAAGTTTCGCTAGCTGTATAAGTGATAAATAATTTAGCATTAGCACGAGCTATAGAACTAGCTGTGCTTGATTTTTTTAGATTATATCCAATTTGTAATTCTAACTCTTGACCAGATCCAGTATAAGATCGGAATTGTTCTTCATTAGTGACATCCATTATAAGGCGAGCTTGCTTTGATCCTTGTTCACGATAAGATAAAACTGTATTATCTATTTGGTGAACATTACCAAGACCTCCAAAAGCATCAGCCGTGCAAGGCTCAACACAAGTATCAAGTGCTAATTCATAACCTGTATAATTAACACCTTCATTAACATAAGCTTCAAAATTAACATCAAATACCACATAAGCATTTTCAATATAAACATCATCTTCTGGCAGGGAAATATTAAATGCATCAAAAACATTTTCTGTATTACTTAATTGACCATTTGTTCCATCTCCAGAATAATTTCCAGCCAAAAATTGAATCGTCTTAGCGCGAGGAGCAGGATCAGTGGTAGCTGATAGTTCTTGTGCACTTGTATAATTACCAGCCTGATCAAAAGCAAAAATATTGATATAGTATTTTGTTTCAGGCTCTAATCCTGTGATGATTGTTTCGTCAACTCCATAATAATCAATATAATTTAAATTATTATCAAAATGCTCTTCATCATTGATTGTCACATTTTCTGCGTCTTTTCTAAAAAATATTCTGTATTTATCAAAATAAGCATCTGCTGACCTGTGACCGAACGAAAGAACAATACTTCTAGTAGAAACATCTACTAAACTCAAATTACCAGGAGCATCTGGATTATGAATATCAACTTTGAAGTTTTCTGGCGCATCAAATCTATTCCAAACAGAACAAATTCCAGAATAACATGCTAGTGCTTGCCACTTATAACCAGTGCCTGATTCTGGAATATTTATAATATCAATAAGCCCTTCTGGATTGTCTTTAGTTCCTTTTTCTTCGGCTAACAAAGAAACAAAATTATAATTATTGTTTTGATTATTATATTCTGTTTGAATCCATTTTGCGTCTCTGCTTACTGTTGAAAAACGAACTTCATCAATAGCTCCTGTAAACAATGAATTTCCGGCCGCCATACCACCAATAGAAAATGGATATGTATTTCCAGTTACAGGTTGAATACCAACTGCATCACTATTTCGCAAAACTCCGTCAATATACAAATAACGATTTAAGCCATCAACTACAGCGACTAATTGATGCCAATTATTATCATTGTATCCACCACTATGATTTAACCAAGTGTGTGCAGTATCATCAAATGTTCTTGTTAGGAATCCAAGATTTCCAGCTCCTCCATTTCCTGGATCAAGAGAGATTAAAGTACTTGCGGCCGCCGTTCTTTTTAAACTAGAAATATAACCATTATCTACAATACTATTATGTTTTATCCAAACTGAATATGTCAAAGTCTGTAAATTGTTTCCTGTAATAGCATTAGAGCTTGGCCCCATTAAAACATCATTAACACCATCAAAATAATCAGCTCCACCAATTTTACCAGTCACAGATTCATCTCCATCATAGCCAGTCGGAGTCATATTTTTAGTCAATGAACTTGATTCATAGCGAGTGCCAACACCAGATTCGTCCAAATGCCAAATTCCTGTATAACTATTATTCCAAGTAGAGACTTTGTTAGATTGATCAGTGGTGATAGCATCATTTCCATAATACAAATACAAAGCCTTATCAGTAGTTGATGACAAGTCTGTTTTTACCCAAAGGATTATTTCTCCTGTGCTTGAGCTGTAATATGTTCTTTCATAATCAAGAACACTAGATCCATCAGAATCAATAAGCAACAAATCATAAGCAAATTCATTTTCCATTTTTCCACCATGAGATATATGAGCCAAATCTGTAGAACTTGCGTTAACCAAAACAGGAAAATCAACTTCATCATCAATAATCAAATCAGAGTTTAAAACTAATCTTTTTCTAAATGCCCAATTAGTATTATACCAACCAGCAGTGACCACTGAGGCTGAGGTTTGCCAAACTTTTCCAGCACAATCATTAAAAGCAGATCCAGATACACAAGCACCAGCTGGTTCAGAAGTATCAGTTGTTAGATTATTAGAATTAGAAACTGCTTGAACATAAACATTAAGATCAGTAATTGTAGTTGATGAAGTATTAGCAATCACAGAAAAAGCCATAGCATCATCATTGCTCCAGCCATGGTTAGCTATACTTGAAAAATGATCACTCTTGTATTGTAGATTAGCTTTTGCTTTTAAGAAGCTTGGATTATTGTAAGCATAAGTATAAATAATCTGTCCATTGACTTTAGCTCCACCACTACCAGCATCAGCTCCACCATTATTAGTATATCTTGAGACATAAGCTGTCCTATATGAGGATAGCAAAGTCTGACTAATGTCTTTATAAAAAACACAATAACTATTGATTCCATCATTTCTACAAGTTATTTCATTATTAGTGTTCGGATTTGTTAGACCAAAATTAGCATCCAACAAATAATCTGTTTCTATACCTCCATCACTATCTGATAATAATTGTGAGACTAGCAAAGCTCCTGCCATAATACTTTTTTTGGCATCTTGTTCTGGTAAAATAAGATAAGGAGTAGAGCTTGAAAAATCTTTTGACTCACCATTTACATCAGATTGATTAGCCATCGTCAAAGCCGAAGTCAAATATCCTTCTGTTTCATCATTATAAACATAAGTGATCATCAACTCGGCAGACAAACCTGTTTGATAAACTGTTTCTACATCTGTATATTGAGTAGTTAATTTTATCTTCACCTTGTTATCAATATTTGAATTTTCCAAAGTGCTATAATCACCATCAGGTAAAAGATGAACTATATTAAACATTGGATTAGGAACATAATTTCCAACATTATAAGTATAAACACTATTAGTAGTAGTTGCATTATCTGCTACTTTTGTATTGACTGCCAAAGCATTAATTCCATTTACTGAATTTCCTGTAATTATTCTAAACCAAGCTTTTTTAATTTTCACAGCACCTGTATCACTTCCATTTTCAGGAAAATAAAATTCAATTTCTTTGCTACTACTTGAAGTATTTCTTCCATTATTTAATACTCCTAATGGCAGGGAAACAGTTCTAGTCTTTTCACGAGCTGAACTAGAAGCAACATAAGTTTCAGCCACTTCGCCACCCAATAAATAATAAGTAGAAGCACCCACAGAGTTAGTCACTCTCATTTCTAGCAGTTGATCAGTGTTTGGAGAATAACCAAGCAAAGATGGGAATTTCATTGAAGCAATATTTCCTTGATCATAGTTGTTTTGTGATTCATGAATATAGCTATAACTATCAAGATCAAATCCTTCTAAGTTAACTGACACCGCAATATCATTAGCACCGTTTCCTGTGTTAATAGCATACATATCAAACCATTGAGCAAGTTTTTGATAATAATTAGAACTTGTTATTTCAGGAACTTCCATATTATAAGAGAACAATGGGCAGTTTGAATTAAGCGTGCAATCATCTGCTTGAACCAATCTTTTAGATCCAGAACTATTGACTGCAGTTGACTCTAATGGATAAAAAATAGTATTAGTCATTGATAGAGAATTAACATCATATTCGTAAGTGATAACTAGTGTTGCTTGTGCGTTAGCAATAGAATTAGTAACAGCTCCTCGCTCTAATCTGTAGCCAACTTGTCCTTTTAATTGTGATCCTCCTCTATAATTTGCTAATTGTAATTCAGAAGTGACATCAAGTAATAATTTAATTTGGTTTCCCCCAACACTTGCTTCATTATAAGAAAGAACTGTATTGTCATCTTTTAAAATTCTTCCCGTGCCTGCAAAAGCATTTGGCGTACAAGGAGCAACGCAAGTATCCATTGCTAGATTATAGCCTATATAATTTCCAGCATCATTTGCATAAGCCTCATAATGAGCATCAAAAACAATATAAGCATTTTTTATGCTGACATCATCTTCTGCTAAACGAAAATCAAAACTAGCAAAAGTATTATCTGTGTCACTATTTTGGCCAGTCGTTCCATTACCTGCAAAAATTCCTGCTGGAAAATAAACTGTTTTTATACGAGGAGCTAGACTTGTGCGAATCGTGATTGGCGTAGCTGATGCCATATTAGAGGCCAAGTCATAAGCCCAAATATTGATCACATATTCTGTGTCTGGTTGCAAATCATAAATAGTCGTTGTCGTAGCTCCATTATAATCAATAAATCCTAAGTTAGAATCAATTGATTCTGTATCTGTAATACCGACTTGCGTATTAGTTGAATAAAAAACTTTGTATTCTTTAAAATTTATATCATTAGTCAAAGGATTATTTAGATTTAGTGTAATGTCTCTTGAAGTTTTGGAATTAAAAGTTAATGATCCAGGAGCACTAGGGATAACTGTATCAATATAAAAATTAGCTGGAGCATTATAAGTCTGCCAATCTGTGCAAGATCCACTTCCTGAACAAACAAATTGTTGCCACTTATAACCAATTGCACTATCAGGTAGATTATCAATATGAACTATTGAACTAAAACCAACTTCTTCAAAAGTCTCTTCTGTGCCAAAATCAATAAAAGAGCTTACATCTTTTTGATTATTATATTCATTTGCAATCCAGTTAGCAGAACGAACTATTTTTGAAATCCTTACTTCATCAAGTGTTCCACCATAATAACCATAGTTATCAGTCCTTCTTCCAATATTGAAATTTCCTGCTGTTCCAGCACCAGCCGCAGTATCACCAGCTGTTGATTGTAGTGTAGAATTGATAAACAAATTCAAAGAATTTTCACTAGCATCCCATGTTCCTGTTAGATAATACCAAGTATTATTAAGCATTGGCACATCTACTCTACGAGCACGAGCTACTCCACCTTCTTGCATACTAAGACCAAAATTTCCTGTTACACCTTGTTTAGTGATTTGAAAAAAGTTAGTAGAATTAGAAGTAATATCAACCACCCTATTCCAAGTCCCAGTATAAGTGACATCTGGCGTATTCATCCACATAGAAAAAGTAAAATCATTAGTCTGGATATTATTAAACCAAGTAGGAAAAGTAAAACCAATATAATCATCTCCCAAAACCAGCCTATCAGCTCCATCAACATAACCTGTGGCATTAGTCGTTCCTCCATCTCCATCAGCAAAGTTTCGCGGAGTTCCTGTATAATTATTTTTTGTAGAATCAAGATGACCAGCAACTCCATCAGCTGGTGATTCTTCTAAATGTTGTACCATCAAGAAATCATTATCCCAAACTCCAGTAGTAGTCGCCATATCAGAAGCTAGCGCGTTGCCATAATAAATATACAAATCTTTATCGGCCTCATTAGAAATATCAGTCTTAACCCAAAGAACTAATTGACCAGTAGTAGAATTGTAATATTCTCGTTCAAAATTTAACAAAGTTTTACCATCACTATCAGTGACTAAAATATCATTTCCACTAATCAATGAAACTTTTCCACCATTAGCAATATTAGCAAGAGAAGGATCAGTGGTAGTAGCTAAAACTGGGAAATTAGATTCAGAAGAAACAATAGCGTTTGCTTTGATCGTGATTTTCTTTCGATAAGCCCAAGCAGAATTATACCAAGAAGGAAGTGTGCCTGATGCCGCCCATATTTTATTAGCACAATTATTATAATCAACACCAGAAGCACAAGCGACTCCTTCATTATTAAGAGTTGAAAAATTTTGTCCACTGCCGATTAATTGAAAATAAGTATTAAATACTGAATTATTTTCTGTGTCATAAAAGCTTGTTTTCAAAGCAACTTCATCATCATCTAGCCATTCGTGATTAACAAGAGCTGTTAATCCATCAGCTCTATACTGCTCCTGAGAAAGTTTTTTAATAGTTTGTGGAGTGTAATTAGCATAAGTATAAACCAGCTGTGCATTCATTTTAGCGCCCCCTGTAGCATCAACTGAGCCATTATTAGAAAGACAAACTCCGTAAGATTGATCATAAGTAAGAGTTAGGTTTGACTTTATATTTTTATAAAATTCTGTAAAATTGTTAGTATTATCTGATCTTGAATTAAAAGAATTAGTACAAGTTGAAGTGCCAACAGATAGATTAGCATCAATCATAAAGTTAGCATCAACACCTAAATCTTGATCGCTTTGAAAATAACTTGCCAATAATGCTCCGCCTAAAATAGTTTTCTTATCTTCCCCTTCTGGCATCACTAATTTAGTAAGTCTTGTATTAACAGTTTGATTCAAATAAGGATCAACCGCACTTTGACCCGCAAAAAGATTAAGTGAAGTTAAATACCCTTCAACTTCTGAAGTATAAGTATAAGTGATCATAAGCTCTACAGAAGTTCCTCCTTGATAAGTAGTATCTGTGTTTTGAGTATTAACTTTTAATTTTCTAGGGCTAATCGCGTTAGCTTCTTCTATCTCAGCATAATCAGCACTAGGAATAATATGAATAATATTAAATGAAGGCTTTATCACTTCTGAACCAACACGCATATTATAAACTTTGTTAGAGCTAGTAGCATTATCTCCTGCCTTTGTAGAAACAGTTATTGTTTGATTTGCTTGTTCAACTGCTTGATTAGAAACCACTCTTAACCACATTTTTTCAATATTAACTTTAGCAGCTCCGTCTCCATTTTCAGGAAAATAAATATCAGTCTCCCCAGAACTTAAGGCATTAGTCAATCCATTATTTAAAACACCTATTGGGAATGAAACTGTCCTTGTCTTTGTGTCATAACTTGAAGATGCTATATAAGTCTCTGTTACTTCTCCACCGATTAGATAATAACTAGCGTTTATAACACTATTAGAAACTCTGTATTCTAGATTTTGAATTGTATTTTCAGAAAAACCAGCTACATTATTGAAATAAACAGAAGGTAGTGATCCTTGCTCATCATCATGTCCTGCTTCATGAATATAAGAACTGCTATTAGTATTATTTCCTTCAATATTTACATTAATAGTAACATCATCAATATCAGGATCATACGGCACATTAAAAGTTTCAAACCATTGATTAAGTCTGTTACTAGTATTTGTAAATTCAGGTATTTTAATTTCATAAGCAAATAAAGGACAATTAACATCTAGTGTACAATTTCGCAACTGCAAACTTCCTCTTGTTCCAACATCTCCAGCCGCAGTTGATTCTAACGGATAAATAACTGTATTAGTAATAGATTCTGATTCAATTACATTATAAGTATAAGTAATTACAAGTTTAGCAGTCACTCCAGCAATTGAATTAAATGATCCATTAACATTTTCTAGTCTATAGCCAACTTGTGCCTTCATAAGCTCTCCTCCGCCACCATAATTAGCTAGATTTAATTCATCTTTGACATTAAGCAATAAACGCAATTGATTACCAGCTCCTTCATCATAAGCTAGAATAGTATTATCATCAGCCAAAACAGATCCATCTCCAATAAAAGGATCAGGAGATTCTGTGCTAGGGCAAACATCCATTGCTAGATTGTATCCTGTATAATTGCCACCACTTTGATCATAAGCATCAAAATGAGTTTCAAAAACAAGATAAGCATCTTCCACAATCACACCTTCTTCTGCTAGACTAAATTGAAATTCAGGCAAAGTATAATTATTATTAGTTAGTTGCCCAGTAGTTCCATCTGCACTATAAGTCCCAGCTAAGAACTGCACACTTCGTGCTCTATATGTCTTAGCTGTTTTGGCTGTTATAGCGGTAGCGCTAGACTTGTGTCCATATTTATCATAAGCCCAAATATTAATAGTATAAGTAGTGTTTGGTTGAAGATTTATAATAGTTGTAGAAGCAAATACTCTATAATCAATTGCTGTTAATTCTTGTGCTATATGTTCATAATCAGCCTCATCAACAGTCGTGCTTGTGGCATAAAATATTTTGTAAGTATCAAAATTCAGATCACTTGATTCTGCACCAAAAGCAATATCCAATGATCTTGGACTAGCACTATTAAAAGACAAATTTCCAGGAGCAGTCGGAGCCACTGAATCAATCCCGAAATTAGGTTCAATACCAAAAGGTCTCCAAGCAGAACAATGATTATTGTCATTACATGCTTTGACTTGCCATTTGTATCCACCAATATTTTCAGGCAATGCTGGAATATTGACTTGTCCAGATGCATTATTAGAAGCTACTAAACTATTAACCGTCCAAATAGAAGAAGCACAATCATCATAATCCGTGCCACTAGCACAAGCACCAACTGGTTCTGTCTCATCTTCAGTAAAATCATCAACAACATTAATTAACTCAAAATAAAAATCCATATTAACCCCAACATCTCTATCTTCTACATCAGCACTCAAAACCACTTCATCATTTTCAATCCATTCATTCTCTGCTAATGCTGTAATGCCATCACTTAAAAACTGTTCTACTGCGACTACCTTTACAAGTGCTTGATTATAATATTGATAAACATAATTAAGTTCAGCATTCATAGAAGCAATAGCACTCAAATCAGGATCAGCTCCAGCGTCACTTACTGTCATACAAAGATTATAAACTTGTGAATTTGTGCTTAAAACAGAGCTTACATTTTGATAAAATTCAGAAAAAGTATTAAGCCCATCAGATTGTGACCAATAAGCTGTAGCACAAGCAGGATTTGTAGCAGACAAATTAGCTCCCAAAAATTGATTAGTGTCAACCGCATAATCACTATCACTCATAAAATAACTAGCTAGAAGTGATGCTCCTCTAATAGTCTTGTGATTTATTTCAGGCAAAATCACTCTTTTAGTCTCTATTTCAAAATTTTTATAATCCATATAATCATCCCCAGACTGCCCAGCAAAGACTTTTGCATTTGTCAAATATCCATCAATTTCATCAGTATATGAATAAGTAATCATTAACTCAGCTGAAATTCCTCCTTGTGCAGCCGCCTCACTATTGATTGTTGCCACTCTTACTAATTTTGAGCTAAGTCCATTAGCATTTTCTAGTTCTGCATAATCATCACTTGGGATAACATGAATAATATTAAAAGATGGCTTTACTGCTTCTGACCCTACCCTATAATTATAAACAGAAGTAGTGCTGGTAGCATTATCACCAACCTTTGTGCTAACTGTAATAGTTCTATTTACTTCTTCAGCATATTTATTAGAAACAATTCTTAACCACGCTTTTTTAATATCAACAATTCCAGATGCACTTCCATTTTCAGGAAAATAAACTTGAGCCCCAGCTAAAGTAGTGGCTATTGTGTGTCCATTGTTGATTACGCCAACAGGGAAAGCAACTGTTCCTGTCTTTTCTTTAGCTGAACTTGAGGCAATATAAGTCCCAGCCACTTCTCCACCAAGTAAATAATATTCATTAACACCAGCAGGAGTAGTTGCTCTATATTCAAGTGTTTGTGGAGTATTTGGGGCAAAACCAGAAACATCTGCAAAATAATTTACTTGCATATTTCCTTGCTCATTATCATGCCAAGCTTCCAAAATATTTTTAGAACTATTTTGATCTACTCCTTCAATATTAACATTAACTTCCACATCGTCATCGTCATTAGAAAAATTAACATTATAAAAGCTAAACCAATTAGAAATTCTTTCAGAATAAAGTGAGCTTGCATATTCAGGAATAGAAAAATTGTAATTAAACAAAGGACAATCTGTATCAAGTGTACAATCATCAGTTTGCAAAGCTAATCTAGTTCCACTATCACCAACTGCGCTTGATTCAAGCGGATAATAAATAGTCTTAGTCAAAGAAGGAGAAGATGCATCATAAGTATAAGTCAAAACTAATTTTGCCCGAGAAGATGCAATAGAATTAAATACTTGATCATTTTTTATATGATAAGCAACCTGAGCAGACAACGAAGATCCTCCAGCATAAGACAATAGTGTTGAATCATCCGTCACATCAAACATTAGTCTTAAAATATTACTTCCCTGAGATGCTTCATAGTGAGCAATAGTTTCATCAACATTTTTTGTCACTCCATTACTACTATTAACAGCATCAGGAGAACAATTTTCTTGACAAGCATCAAAATACAACTTATAACCTCTGGTAGTAGTAGAGTTAGTATAAGCATTAACTTGTGCTTCAAAAACCACATAAGCATCTTCAATCTGAACATTATCTTCTGCTAATTTAAAATCAAAAGCAGTAAAACTATGATCAGTATTAGAATTTTGTCCAGCTAAACCATCAGAAGAAGAATAAGCACCAGCAAAAATCTCCACTGTATTTACTCGTCTTTCACCAATCTCTGTTGCAAAATTAATTTCCGAACTAGTCGCATAATTTCCAGCTTCATCATAAGCATAAAGCACAGCATAATATTGTTCATCACTTTCAAGACCAGCTAATCTTGTGCTTTGAGCACCATTATAATCAACAAATCCTAGATTATAATCTCTATGCAAATAATCATTTTCATCCACAGGAGAAGAAGTCGCATAATATAATTTGTAAGTAGCAAAGTTAGTATCACTTGACGCATCTCCAAAGTCAAGAATAGCACTTGAATCAGTAACAGAAACAAGAGACAAATCACCAGGAGTTGTTGGGCTAATAGCATCTACCTTAAAATGAATATTTTCTATATCAGAAAACTTATCCCAAACAGAACAATTATCATCATTATCACAGACCAAAACTTGCCATTTGTAGCCATCATCTGAAGCAGGAATTTCTGTAATGCTTACACGAGAGCTAGTTGAACGATCAGGATTAGTGATAGATGTTTTCCAAATTTTAGAGCCACAATCATTATAAGCATCAGCTGAAGCACAAGAATTTCCAGGAACAGTATTAACAACAGTAAAGACTCCATCATCTTCTTTGACCTCAAAATAAAAATCAATCACCGTAGCTGTATCAGCCGGATTACTTGCAATAGCTTCTAGATAAATATCAGCCGATGCATAATCCCCCAAAACAATTGAATTTATATTATTTGCTTGATATTGATCATTTGCCAAAACAAAAAATTGTGGCATCAGCTCCATTGGAATAGCAATTATCCAAGGGTCAATCACATCAGTATTTCCGTCATACCAAGAAGTCGCATTTAATCTAAAATCTTTTTTGTTAGTAGACAAACTTCTTATATCAGCCAAACTAACAGGCATAATATCAGCCGGATCATCAAACTGCCAACCACCCATCAAATCACTTATAGATACCCAATCCTCCATCAGTTCTCCTCGCAAAATTCGTCCATTATCATCAGCCAAAAATCCTCCTGTTATCAACCAATTTCCTGTATTTCTAGGACTTACTTCTAAGTCTAATATTTCTTCTTTTTGAAAACGATAAGTAATTGTAGTAGAGCTATTAGCAAAATCACTAGCAAAATTTTCAAAAGCATTAAGTGACAAAGCAAAAATTCCAGAAGCACTATATCTTTCATTAGCATTATTTTCTCGCACTTCCACAGATGCTGTATGAACATTTCCATTCAAATTTTGCACCCAAGCCAGACCTCTGACTGGTGTATCTGCTGCGTCTTCTCCTTCGTAAGAGATCGATGATTTAAGAGTTCCGTCAATATTTAGCCTTGCTTGATAATAATCAGAATCAATATCCACAATATCAGCTTGATTGTATGAATTTATCCACCAATCTTCATTTGCATATTCAGGAGTCCAGCTAACACTTGCCTTAGTATCCCAAGTAGTTGTCAAATCAGCTGCTGTATTTTGTGTATTATAAACAAGATCCCCATTAGTGATTAAATCTTCAGCATTAATAGCTACTAACGTAACATCATCTACATAAGTATTATAAGTATTAGCACCTGAATAATATTCAACTTCAATATTTTCATTAACAGCTGTCCAAACAGTAAACCAATGATAAGGCATTTTTATATTAAGATTATTTTGATCAGACTCTTCTAGCGTAACAGACTCAGTAAAAGACGTTCCTCCATGAGATATTCTAATACCACTTATACCATTAGCATTAGACGTAATATGAGATCCCCAAACCATAATCAAATATCTTTCTCCAACTGTAAAATTAGATCCAGCAATCCATCCATTAGCAGAAGCCACAGTCCCTGTATTAGCTGTTCCAGTAACTGCTGACCAATTATTGTTTACTGCTTTTGTTTGTTCTGTTTCTCGTCTTGCAAGATAATGTTCAAGCACAGCATCACTAGCTATCTGCCATTGTCTTATTTCTTTAAATATTGTTCCGCTAGAATTTTTTTCAAATTCCAATGGACCAAGTAAATAAAACTCAGGAGAAATATCAGGAGCATCAAAGGTATATTTAAATTCATATTCAGAATCTGCCACCAAATCCACAGACCAAACTAATTTTTTGTAATCATAAGCATCTTCAATCCTAAACTGTGCTTCTTGTTTATTAATAATCTGAAAATCTTTTGGCAAATATTCAACAATCTCTCCACTAAAATCATTTTGTGCTTTGATTTTGAAAGTCATCTTGTATGGAGCTTTTGGATAAATCCTAGTAGGTCCAATTCTTTCCACAGAGAATAAGGCATCGTCTCTGACTTCAAAAATATCTTCAATCTTTCTTTCACCATTTTCTGTAAAAGCTGTTAATTTCACTTTGTATTCACCCACAATTTCAGCTTTGTAATGAGCGAAAAAATCAGGCTCATCAATTACATTATTTGGTCCGCACAAAGCGTTTTTCTTAATATTTTCATCAGCCAAACTCATCCCAAAAGACTCACCCACTGGATTGATAATCTCAAGCAACATATAATCAACGCCACACAAAGTATTTCCTTCATCATCCAAAACCGCCATCTGAATATAAGCCTCATCAGCCGGATTGTAAATTGTTTTATTAAAGTTAATTGCCAGAACTCCCCAAGTAAAATCTTGTTTTGCTGTAAACTTTTCACCATCATTTTCTATTTCTAGCTCTATTTCGTGTTTTCCAGGTGTAAACTGTCGTGGCAATTCTCCAAGCTCTATTTCAAACTCTCCGTTTTCCATATAACGAATATTGATATCAACTGGCACAAAAGTTTCTTTGTTTCCTAATTCCAAAATTCTTGCAGATACTTTCATTGTAGAATATTCATCACTAAAAATCCCTGTAATACTTGATAAAAGTTTATCTAATAATTCTTTTTTCTCTTTAAATCTAAAATGAAACTTTGGCAAATCTTTTACTTGAAAATCTTTTTTATCTGACACTAATTCTAATTCAAACCTATCATCTTCCATTTTCTTTTCAGCAAAAACATCTTCCATTAACGGATCAGCCATTGAATCTTCAGGTATTATTTCTTGAGTTGAACTAGCTTTTTTGTCAGCTTCTTCATCTTCTAAGTTTTCAGCATTTTCTAGCTCTTCTAATGATGCATATTGAAAATCAAGCCACAAAGCATCTAGATAAATTTGCAAACTTTTCTCTGACTTATTAATCTCAGAAAGATCTAAATCATTTTCATAAGAAACTCTTAATTCTAGTTTTTCAATATCTTCTAAACTTATTTTGTCTTCAAAATCAAAAGAAAAATAAGCTTTATTGGATTTATTAGAAATACTCTCGCCTAGATCAATTTTAGACAATTCTTGCCAATCACCGTCTGTCTTGTATTCCAAGACTAGAAAATCATTTTCAAATTCACTAAAAGCTCCTAAACTAAGATTTAGTTTGAAGCTATCTGCTTTTATTTCGTCTTTATTCAAAGGCACAAAAAAATCAGAAAAAATAAGGCTTTGCTTGAGCTTATCAATTCTTGCTTGAGCAATTTTTGAAGGATTAACAAAGGCAATTAATGATTTAATTTTTGCATACAAAAAATCTTTAAAAGAAGACATAGACACAGGCTCAGGAGAACTTTCTGGTGCAGGAGCAGGTTCAGACGGAGCAGGTTCAGACGGAGTAGGTTCAGAAGAATTTTCTGGAGCAGGAGCAGGCTCAAAACTAGGTTCTGTTTGTGTCTTATCTTCTACTTCTTCTACACTTGTTTCTTGATTTTGATCTTCTTGTTTTTCTTCTTGATCTTGAGAACTATTTTCACTTTGGTCAGATTGATCTTGATCTTCTTGATTAATAACATCTTCTTGTGATTCTTCACTTGTTTCATTTTCTTCATTTGAATTTGTTGCCTCTTCTGTATTTGAATTTACTGAAGAATCTTGTTTTGTTTCTTCATTTTTTTGATTAGTATCTACTGAATTATTATCATTATTTGTTGGCAAATTATCTTCTGTTAATTTCTCGCCTAAAGAAATAAAAGCTGAATTTTCTTGATTAAAATCATTGAAATCAGCATCTTCTCCTAAGTCTTGAAAAAATGCATTACCAGCCAGCTTCCAATGAGCATCTGTTTCATTGTTTTGTTCAATAGAAAAATTACCAGGAAAAATATTGATCTGATTATCATACGCCTGAGCTACAAAAAAATGGCTATTTTCCATAGTGAAAATAGTCATTATCAAGAATGCTGAAAATAAAAATGATACAATTTTATTTCTAAAAAGTTTTTGCATGGGGCAAAATATTTAAGACCCTTTTATAATTTACTAATTTTAGTTTAAATTTTTTTTAAATTTAAAAACTAAAAAGCTGTGGATTACTATTATATTCTCATCTTATTATAACACAAAACAATCTATTATTTCAAACAACTAATCTTAAGAGAAAATTGAATTTTTTTTAAATAAAAAAATAAGAATTATAATAAAATTATCTATGTTATAATTTAAATTATAAAAAAATAGAGATAAATTATTTTTTATCTCTATTTTTTTATTTTCTGAAATTTTTTACATTCCCATCATTCCAGGCATACCTCCGCCCATTCCCATTCCTCCTGGCATTCCTCCTCCAGCATTATCTTTTTTCTCAGGTTTATCAGTTATCACACATTCAGTAGTTAAAAACATTACCGCTGCTGAAGAAGCATTTTCTAAAGCACTTCTTACAACTTTAGTTGGATCAATCACTCCAGCATCAAGCATATTTTCAAACTTATCAGTAGATGCATTATAACCAATAAATTCTTTACCTGTTTTATTCTCACGGATAATATTATAAATAATTAATGATCCATCTTTACCTGCATTTTTTGCAATTTGCTTAATCGGCTCTAAAATTGCATTATCAACAATTTTTGATCCTATTGAATATTCTTTTGAATCATTAGTTAATTCAGCAAAAGCATTACTTGCAAGTGCCAAAGCTAAACCTCCTCCAGGAACAACTCCTTCAGCAACTGCTGCTCTTGTAGCATTTAACGCATCTTCAATTCTATCTTTTTTCTCTTTCATTTCAGCTTCAGTTGCTGCTCCTACTTTGATAATTGCCACTCCACCTACTAATTTTGCTAATCTTTTTTGTAAATCTTCTCGATCATAATCAGAGTCAGTATTAGAAATTTCTTTTTTTATTTTTTCAACTCTTGCTTTAATCAAAGATTGTTCGCCTTTACCATCAACAATAGTGCTATTATCTTTTGAAGAAACTACTTTTCTAGCTTGACCCAAATCTTCAATTTCAACATTTTCAAGTTTTAATCCAATTTCTTCTGAAATAACACGGGCGCCTGTCAAAATAGCAATATCTTCAAGCATAGCTTTTCTTCTATCACCAAAACCAGGAGCTTTGATACCTAAAACATTAAAAGCACCTCTTAATTTATTAACAACCAAAGTAGCTAAAGCTTGTCCCTCAATATCTTCAGCAATAATTACCAAATCTTTTCTTCCTGATTGAGCAAGCTTTTCTAAAATTGGAACAATCTCTTCAACAGTTGAAATTTTCTTATCTGTAATTAAAATATTTACATTATTAAACTCAGCTTTCATATTATCAGCATCAGTCACCATATATGGAGAAATATAACCTTTTTCAAATTGCATACCTTCAACAATTTCTTTTTCAACACCAAAAGATTGACCTTCTTCAACAGTAATCACTCCATCTTTACCAACTGATTCCATAGCCTCGGCAATTATTTTTCCTATTTCTTTATCATTAGCAGATATTGAAGCTACTTGCGCAATTTCACTTGTTTCAGAAATACTTTTACTCATTTTCTTTAATTTCACAATTACATCAGCAGTCTTTTTTTCAATTTCTCTTCTAATTTCAATTGGATTAACACCAGCAGTTACTAACTTCAAACCCTCATTAATCATTGCTTGAGCCAAAATTGTAGCTGTAGTTGTCCCATCTCCAGCTACTTCATTTGTTTTTGACGCTACTTCTTTTACCATACGAGCTCCAATATTTTCAAATCTATCTTCAAGCTCAATCTCTTCAGCCACAGAAACTCCGTCTTTTGTAATCACAGGAGAACCATACCCTTTATCCAATACAACATTTCTTCCCTTAGGCCCTAAAGTAACCTTCACAGCCTCAGCAAGTTTATCCACTCCTCTTTTAAGAGCAGCTCTTGCTTCTTCATCAAAAATAATTTGTTTTGCCATATTTTTTATTTAATATATAAATTTACTAATTTAAATATTACACAATTTTATTTTTCCTTATATAGTGATATTATTTTAAATTCAGATTTTTTGTCATTTCTGGCGAACTAGTTTCTTCTTTTGTCATTCCCGGCGAACTAGTTTCTTCTTTTGTCATTCCCGGCGAACGAAGTGAGGGAAGGGAATCTAGGAGTGCGTAGTAAAAATATTATTTTAAAAAATAATCTTAAAGCGTAATATCAAGTGTTGAAACAGTTTAATTTTAATTAAAAAATTATTACTTTATACACCTAGATTCCCGCCTACGCGGGAATGACAGAAAGAAACGGTAATGACAGAAAGAATAATACTAAATTTAAAATAATACCACTATATTTATGTATAAACTTAAAAGTAAAATTTATATATAATTATAATTTTTAAATTTAAATATTACTTAATAATTGCCATAATATCATCTTCTCTAATAATCAGATATTCCACACCATCAATTTTTACTTCATCTGGAGAATATTTTTTAAAAACAACTGTATCTCCAACTTTCACAGACATAGGAGATCTTTGTCCATTATCTAATAACTTTCCATCTCCAACAGCTATCACCTCACCTCTTTCTGGTCTTTCTTTATCCACAGTATCAGGCAAAACAATTCCTGATTTTGTAACTTCATCTTTAGCGACTGCCTTAACAATCACTTTGTCATGAATTGGTATTATCTTCATATTTTTTTCTTTATTTTATTTATAAATAACCTTTATTTATAAATAAAATAATTAATAATTAATTTTAATTTTTAGCACTCTCACTATTAAAGTGCTAATTAAATTCAATTTCATTTTAACACTTAAAAATAACTTGTCAAGACTTATTTTTTACGCTACTATTTATCTTATGAAATACCCACAATCAATTCAAAACTTAATTAATGAATTTACAAAATTTCCAACAGTCGGACCAAAAACTGCAGAAAGATTTGTTTTTTATTTATTAAAACAAAACAAAGAAAATCTAGAAAAACTAGCACAAACTATTGAAAAATTAAAAAACAATATAAAAATTTGCCAACAATGTTTTGCTATTAGCGAAAATGAACTTTGCGAGATTTGCCAAAACAAAGAAAGAGATCAATCAATAATTTGTATTGTTTCTAGCACAAGAGATATGCTAAGTATTGAAGCAACAGGAAAATACAAAGGCTACTATCATATACTTGGTGGAGTAATCAATATCATTCAAGACATAAAACCAGAACAATTAACAATCAACAAACTTCTAAGCCGTTTGCAAGAAAATAAAATAAAAGAAATAATCCTTGCTCTAAATCCTGACATTGATGGCGAAACAACTTGTATGTATTTAAACAAAATATTAAAACCATACAATTTAAAAATAACAAGATTAGCAAAAGGACTGCCAATGGGAGCTGATCTTGAATACACAGACGAATTAACCCTAGCTAACGCTCTTAAATACAGAAATGAAATTTAAAAAAAAATGTAGGGACGTGCAATTGATATGCCCCTACATTTAGATTAGATTTTCACTGAATTTACTATGTAAACTTAGTTATCTATTGCGAGAAGTAATATTTTATTTTAGCACCTTGACTTTTTAATTTTTAAAAAATAATTAGTTATTTCTATTGATTAAGCGAAGAAAATTTTTAATCAATACAAATCCTAATTTAATTTTTTATTACACTTAAAATTTTTAAGTAGTCTGTTAAAATATTTATTTACTTCTCCAATTTTATACTTTCATAATAACAAAAAATTATTAAAAAATTATTAAAAAAAACTATGTCAAAACAAAAAATACTTTACGTCATTACTCAATCAGAGCTTGGTGGAGCCCAAAAATATATTTTTGATTTAGCTTATGCTTTCAAAGATAAATATCAAGTTTTTGTCGCTTTTGGAGAACAAGGCGATACTGGTTTTTTAGCTAAACGACTAAAAGAAAAAAATATTTCTTATTTTGTAATTAAAAATTTAAAAAGAGAAATATCTATCAAAGACGATTTCAAAGCTTTTTGGGAATTAAAAAAAATAATAAATTATATAAAGCCTGATGTTATTCACTTAAACAGTAGCAAAATATCAATCTTAGGTTCTATCGCTGCTAAGCTAGAAAAAGTTCCAAAAATAATTTATACAGCTCATGGCTGGGTTTTTAACGAAGATTTACCACAAACAACTTTAAATAAATACAAAAAATTAGAAAGATTTACAGCTAAATTCAAAGACAAAATAATTTGTGTTTCAAAATTTGATTACAAAACTGCTTTAAAAGAAAAAATTTGTGATGAAAAAAAATTACTTTTAATTCATAATGGCATTGAAAAAATACAATATTTTTCTAGACAATCAGCACGAGAAAAACTAAAAAAAATAGTTAATTTAAATATTGAAGAATCAACAATCTTAATTGGCAGTATCGGAAACCTATATCCAAACAAAGGTTATCATTTTCTTATTAATGCTTTCAAACTAATTGTTGACAAGAAAATAGATGTTAAATTAATCATTATTGGAGACGGACTTCAAAGAAAAGAATTACTAAACGAAATAGAACAATTAAATCTTTCTCGCCATATTTTTATCACCAGACAAATAAAAGAAGCTTCTTCTCTGCTAAAAGCTTTTGATGTTTATGTTTGCTCTTCAATTAAAGAAGGTTTGTCTTATACCATCATAGAAGCTATGCAAGCTCAATTGCCAATTGTAGCAACTGCTGTTGGAGGAAACGGAGAGTTAATAGGAAAAGAAAAAGAAGGATTATTAGTTCCTTCTCATGATGTAAAGTCTTTAGCTTCAGCAATTTTTGCTTTAATTGAAAATAAAGAACAAGCAAAAATTTTTGCAAAAAATGCTGAGAAAAAAGCTCTAGCTGAGTTTAATTTAGAAAAAATGATTAAAGAAACAGAGGCTATTTCATTCTAATATTTAATCCCTGCCACTCTAACTCCTCCATTAAATCCTTTTTCAAAAGCATAAAATGAATTTAAGATTCTTCCGCTTTCCTTAAATAATCTTATATGTGCAGTTCCACCAGGACCTGCTCCACTAATAATTTCATCTTTTCCATCAAGATCAACATCTGCTGAAGAAATATTCACTCCCCCACGAAAATTAGAATCATAGGCAAAAAATTGACTTTGTAATTTTCCGTAGTTATCAAAAATTCTTATATGTGGTCCACCAGCAGAATAAGGAGCAGTTACTATTTCTTTTTTCTTATTTCTTGTTTCCCCTATCACATCAGCTACAGATACATTTATACCTCCTCTAAAATTAGAATCATACGCAAAAAATTGACCTTGCAATTGTGCCTTATTATTAAAAATTTTTATTTGAGGACCACCACCAACACCAGCTCCACTAATAATCTCATCTTTGCCATTTCCATCAATATCACCCACTGCCAAATTTACACCTCCACGAAAATTAGAGTCATAGGCAAAAAATTGACCAATAAGTTTTCCTTGATTATTGAAAATTCTTATTTGAGGACCACCGCCAACACCAGCTCCACAAATAATTTCATCCTTACCATCTCCATCAATATCACCTACAGACACATTTACACCACCACGAAAATTAGAATCATAGGCAAAAAATTGACCTTTTAAATTACCTTGATAATCAAAAATTTTTATCTGAGGGCCACCACCATTACCAGCACCAACTATTATTTCGTCATGCCCATTAGCATCAACATCACCAGTATCAATATTTATCCCTTTTTGAAAAGTTTGATTAAAAGCAAAAAATCTTTTTTCAATTCTTCCCAAGCTATCACTAATTATAATTTCATCACCCTTTGTTTGTTTTGCTATAACTAATTTGACAGCTAATTTACCTAGCAACATTGAAGCATTATTTACAGATTCATAAACATTTAAACGACCGGCTCCTAAAAAATCAAGATAATTTGGATTTAACTTACTAATATTATCAGAACTAGCTTGTAGAGTACGAATAATTTCTTCTCTAGTTAATTTTGGATTAACTTGTTTCATTAAGGCAACAGTAGCACTAACCATTGGGGATGCCATAGAAGTCCCTGACCAATAACCATCATAATCTTTACTAAAAATAGAATTTTCTCCAAAATTAATAGAAGTTGTAAAAATACTTACACCAGGAGCTGAAATATCAACACATTTTCCATAAGCAGAAAAGTTTGCTTTTTGATCTAATGTATCAGTCGCAGCCACACCAATCACCATATTTTCACCATTATTACCATCATGACAAACAGGATAAAGTGGTGTTTCATTAAGAAAATATCCTTTTCCATCACTTTGTTGATTACCAGCAGCCGCAACCATAATTATACCAGCCCGATAAGCTCTGGCGACAGCTTCTTCTAAGCTTTTGCTAAAAGATTCTCCTACAAAACTAAAATTAATAATATCAGCCCCATTAGCAATTGCATAATCAATAGCTTTAATAACATCCCTTGCATCACCTTCTCCTTTTTCATTCAAAGTCTTTAATGGCATAATCTTTACATTCCATGCAACGCCACTAACTCCTTGATTATTATTACCAACAGCACCAGCAATACCAGCCACAACTGTACCATGAACTATTTCATCAGAAATATAATCTTGATTTAAGCTTGGGCTTGGGTCAGGATCGTTCTCTACAAAATCCCAGCCACTATAATCATCAATAAAACCATTATAATCATCATCAAGATTATTGTCTTTTATTTCCTTAGAATTTTTCCAAATATTATCAGTCAAATCAGGATGATTAATTTTTATCCCACCATCAATAATAGCAATCACTATTTCATGAGCACTACTTATCTTATTCCAAGCATTTGGTGCTTTAATCTTTTCCAAATACCATTGTTTACTATAATAGGTATCATTAGGAATTAAAGTAGCATAATACTTACAATCCAAATCACAAACTTCATCTTGAGCTAAAACAAAAAAATTATTTGAAAAAATCAAAAAAGCAACTATCAAAAAAACAGTAATAAATTTTAATTTTCTAATAATCATAAAAAATATCTACCATAAAATATAGTGGTATTATTTTAAATTCAACTTTTTTGTCATTCCCGGCGAACTAATTTCTTTTTGTCATTCCCGGCGAACGAAGTGAGGGAAGGGAATCTAGGATGGCGTAATAAAAATATTGTTTTAAAAAATAATCTTAAAGCGTAATATTAAGTGTTAAAGCAGTTTAATTTTAATTAAAAAATTATTACTTTATACTCCTAGATTCCCGTTGGAATTTATCCCGTTAAATAACGGGACGAGAATGACAGAAAATAGTACTAAATTTAAAATAATACCACTATATCTAATATTTAAAATACCATTCCAAATACTCTTTTGCAATAGGTACAGCCACACTACTTCCTTCTTTACCTTCCTCAATTAAAATCGTCAAAACAATTTCTGCTTTTTCATAAGGAGCAAAACATGTAAACCAAGCATGATTTTCTTTTTGGCTAGACCACTGAGCTGTTCCTGTCTTCCCAGCCACACTCACAGGCAAAGCAGATAAACTTCTAGCACTTCCACTAGTTATTGTTTGTCGCATTCCTTCTCTTACAACATTAATATTATAATCACTAATAAAATTTTTATCAACAGGAGGCTCTACAATATCTCTAATCAACTTATCCTCATCAGATAAAATTTGTTTTACAATATGTGGACGATAAAAAGATCCTTTGTTTGCAAAAATACTTGTAAACAAAGCAACTTGTAGTGGAGTAGTTAATAAATCTCCTTGCCCAATTGCCAGATGATATGTATCTCCTATATACCAATTTTCATTTTTTGTTTCTTTTTTCCATTCTTTACTAGGCAAAAATCCATCAGCTTCAGCAGGTAAATCAATTCCTGTTTGTGTACCTAAACCAAATTTTTTAGCATAATCAACTATCCGCTCAACTCCTAGCCCAACAAAATCTTCATAACCTCCTCCTATATAATAATAGAAGGTATTTACAGATTCAGCAATAGCTTTTCTGATATTAGTCATCCCATGACCACCAGCCTTCCAATCAGGAAAAAACCATTGACTAATTCGCAATCCTCCTGTACTTAAAAAAGCAGTATCTTCTGAAATAACTTTCTCTTCCAGCGCAGCAGCCGATATAATTGGTTTAAAAGTAGAACCAGAAGGAAACTCTCCGCTAATAGCTCTATTAAACAAAGGTCTATTTTCATCTTTAATTAATTTATCATATTCTTCGCCTGAGATTCCACTAGCAAAAAAATTATTATTATAAGCTGGCAAACTTACTAAAGCTAAAATTTCTCCATTGTTTGGATCCATCACAATTGCTGAAGCTTTTTGTAAATTTATTTTTTTTAAATGTTTAGTTAAAATTTCTTCTAATTTATTTTGCTGTTCAAGATCAATACTTAATAACAAATTATTTCCATCTATAGCATCTTTTTGCGAAATTATTTTCTTTTCTTTACCTAAGGCATCTACTTCAATTTTTTTTTCACCATTTTTTCCTTTTAATTCATTTTCCCAAAAATATTCTATTCCCATCTTCCCAATATAATCAATTTGCAAATATTCATCACCATAATTAGCTAATTCTTGAGCATTAATTTTCCCTGTATAGCCCAAAATATGCGACAAAGACAAATAAGTTTCTAAATCTTTTTCTTCTTCATCTAAATAATAAGAAACCCCACTAAATAGATAATTTCTTTTCGTCTTTGTACTTAAAATAATACCAGGCAAATCTTCAGATTTCAAATAAAGCAACATTGCTTTTTCGTACTCAATATTATCTATAATAAAAACAGGACTATATGCTTCTAATGAATATCTATCAATTTTTTCAATTTTATTTTTAAATTCATTTTTATCAAAATTTATTAAAATATTTCCAATTATATCCAAAATTTTATTTAATTCATTATCATCTTCAGGCAAATCAACTGGAATAGCATAAATAATAAAATTAGCACTGTTTCTAAGTAAAGCTTGATGATTTCTATCATAAACTATTCCTCTCTTTGGCTCCACTCTAGTAACTCTCACTCTATTCACATCAGCAATGCTTCTATAATAATCACCTTCTATTATCTGCAGATATATCAATCTTCCTAAAAGAATTAACAAAAAAAAACTTATTAAAAAAACAAAAAAAGGTATTCTTGAATAATTAAAATTTTTTCCCAATGTTTCCAGATTATCGTTAGTAGACATATAAACATCCTCAGCCCAATTATTTTTTTGAGAAGAACTAATGCTACCAACACTTAAATTACCACTTTTAATTATAAAAGGATCTTTTACTCTTTTTATATTATTTAATTTAATATGTTTTTTTAACATAAAGATTTTTTAATTTCAAAATTTATTCATCTTCTTTGAAAAATCTTAAAAAAATCAAAAATATAAAATAATAAAATAACTAAAATAGAATTAACTAAAATCATTATTAATTGTTGTTTAATCCATAACATCCATAAAAAATCATTTTTATAAATAAAATATTGCAAAAAATAAAAATAAAAGTTAAAGATCAAATTAGCTGATATATTCATTATCAAAAAAGAATATAATGATTTATTGGTAAGAAAACTAATTAATAATAAATACATACCAAAAATAAGCAAAGGCAACAAAAGAAGATGTAATCCAAAAGGTAAAAATGAATAAATATCCAACAAAATTGCTATTAAAATTGTTATTTTTAAAATTTTATCAATCTTTGAAAACCCCAAAGAGAAGATTAAAAATAATAAAATCAAATTAATTTTATTAAGCGGATTTGGTAAACCATTAATAAAAGAAACTTGAATTATCACTAAAAAAATAACATTTATAATACTAAAAAAAATTTTAAAAAAATTCATACATTTTTTATAAGTTCAATCATTTTTTCTAATGCTTCTTTTTTTATAATAACTGAAATATTTTTACTTAATTCTGCTTGTTTTTCTTTATCAAATAATAAATCATTAATTGTTTTTGTTAATAAATCAATCTTTAAATCAGATTCAGACAAAAGCACACAAGCATTATTATCTTGAAAAATTTTTGCATTATCTTCTTGCTGTGAATTTATAATAGGAATTAAAATAGATGCCTTAGAAAAATATGATAATTCTGTTAAAATACCAATTCCACAACGAGAAACAACTAATGTTGAAGCTGTAAAAACTTTTAACATTCCGTTAGTATCCAAAAATTCAAATTGACGATAACGAGAATGTTCTATCATATAATCTCCTTTCCCCTTACCAGTGATATGAACAATTTGGCAATGTTTGGTTAATTTATCAATATTTTTAAAAATAATTTCATTAATAGAGCTTGCTCCTGTTCCTCCACCAACCACCAAAACAATTGGTAAAGTTTCAAAAAGACCTAATTTTTGAATTGCTTCTTTTTTCGTCATTTTATAATCACTTAATTTATTACGAACAGGATTTCCAATCCAAATAGCTTTTTCACCATAATCATCTTTTGATTTTTCAAAAGTTGTAGTAATAACTTTAGCAATTGGTGCCATTAATTTATTAGCAAGTCCAGCGCGTGCGTCCATTTGATGAATCATCACAGGAATTTTCAAAAAATATCCAGCCCATGCCAAAGGAACAGACACAAAACCGCCAGCACTTAAAATCATTTTTGGCTTATACTTTATTAACAAAAATAAAGATTGCCAAAAAGCAAGAAAAATAAAAAAAATATCAAGAAAATTTTGCCAAGCAAAATATCTTCTTAATTTTCCACTAAAGATTGGAATAAACAAAATATCTTCACCTACTAACATCTCTTTTTCAATCCCATTTTTTGTCCCAATCCAAACAAACTCATAATCTTCTGGAAATTTTTTTTTAAGTTCGTCAAAAATAGCTAAAAGTGGAGTAACAGGTCCACCACTTCCACCTCCTGACAAAAATATTTTTATTTTATTTTTTTTCATAATTTTTTAAAAAAAATAATACCACTATACTTATAGTATCATTAATTTAACTATTGTCAAAAAAATAAAATAAAAAAGATTTTACTGAAAAAAGTAAAATCTTTTTATATTTTAATTATCTTCAAAATAATTTATTCTAATAATCCACTAAACTGTGTTTTTACAGCTTCTCTAGTTTCATTATCTTCAACAATATCAAGCAATTCATTAACTTGAGTTTTAGCTTCTTCGTTTTTACCTATTTTTTGATACAAAACAGCTAAACTATAACGAGCATTAGCATGCTTTGGATTATTATTAATAATATTTAAAAACAATTGTTCAGATGCCAATAAATCACTATTTGCTTCAACTACTTCTTTGTTATTTATATTTCCTTCAACGCTTAAAGTAGAACTAGCTCCAGAGTTTGTATTAGCTTGTCCTAAAACACTTTGGCTAATCCCTTTATTAAATAATAATCGTCCTAGCTCAAATCTATAATCCAAATTATCGCTTGAATGCATAGAAGCTTTTTTCAATTCTTCAATTGCTTCATCTATTTTCCCTAATTTTTCTTGTGCAATTGCTTTTCCATAATAAGCGGCTGCCAAATCTCCTTTTTTTGCAATTGCTTTATCATAATTTTCTACAGCTTGTTCAATATTATATTTTTTCTCTTCATCTGCTTCTTGATTATTAGCTCTTGCCATATTAATCAAAGCTATACGAAGATATGGAGTTGGATTATTAGGATCAAGCTCTATTATTTTATTATAATATCCTTCAGCGTGTTCCAAGGCATCTCTTGTATAAAAAGAAGCGTTTTCATAAATAAGCGCCAAAGATTCGTTATTAGCTACTTTACTAGGCGACAAAGCTATTGCTTCTTTTCCACTACTAATAGCCAAACTCAAAGCATTAGCAATTTTTTCATTATCTTCTTTATTAATTGCTAAATTATTAGCTTGTGCCATATAAGCATTAGCTAAATTTAAATGATAAGCATCAGCATAAGGAAACAAATTTTTTGCTTTTTCTAATTTTTCAATTTTTTTGGCAATATCAGCATCAAGAATAGCTTCTTTAGCATAAACATCAGCTAGATACATTTTAAAACCAAGTGTACATAGAATAACCACTCCAGCACTCACTGATAAAAAAATAGCAGACAAGGCCAAAGCGTATTTTGCCGATGCTCTAAATGATAATTTTAATATCTTAAAATGATCAGGATTTATATTAACAGCAATAGAAATAGCTAAAACTGCTATTAAAATAATCATCAAAATCAAAGAATTATTTTGGGTAAATAATAATGAAAAAAGAGCACTTGCCACAAAACTAGCTAAAAATCCTAAAAGCACAGAGTCTATTTCTTTGTTATTATTTTTTATTAATGACAAAAAGATAATAGAAAAAGCTGTTAAAGCAAGAACTACCACACTCAAAGCACCAACTACTCCAACACTTGTTAATAATTCAAACAAAGCACCAGTTGGACTATCAAAACGAACATTCCAAAGTGGTGAATTATTAAAATTTTCTCCTTTAAATTTTGAAAAACTATAATAAAAAGTTGAAGGACCAGAACCAAAAACAGGATTTTCTTTTAAACTATTTTTAGCAATAGCCCAAGAAGCATCCCGAGAAATACTAACCTCAGCTGGCAATTCACGATTTCCAAAACTAACATTTCCTAAAATCAAAAATATAATTGTTACTAAAAATCCAAGCAATGGAATAATTAAATTATTATTATTGATTTTAATAATTTTTGACAATAAAAACAAAAGAATAATTGCCATTGCAACTACAGCAATAAGCCAAGAAGTAAAACCTTGTAAAACAAAAAGAACATAAATACTAGCTAACATCACAAGTAATAAAATAGACTTAATAATTATTTTAATTTCTTTTCTTATATTTGGAAAAATTGATTCAATTTTTGAAGCAAAAACTATAAAAACAGGAAAAATTATTACTAAAAAAGCAGTCAAGCTAGACAATGATCCCATTGGATTAAATGAAATGTTTTTAGTAAATTCAAAAGGTAATAAATATTTAGCATTTAACTGAAAAGCTGTATAAATAATAATTAAAGAAGAACTTGCTAAAAAAGTAGAAACTATTATTTTTACTTTAGCAACATCAATATTGTTTACTACTAAGTAATAAAATAAAGCAAAAGCAAAAGCTGAAATAAGACTTTTGGCAGAGCTTCCATAATTTCCAATAAAACTATCTAATGGCGAAATAGAAAGTGCTGTTGAAATAGAAAAAATTACTAAAGTAATTGCTATTGGTATATCTAGCGGAGTTTTTTTGAAATTTAATTCTCCTAAAACAACTCCTTTAGTAACCCAAGCTACTACAGCTATCAAGGTTAACACATAAAAAATCATAATCTTTTCAAACCCAAGTCCTTGAGCAATTGTCCCTGTAAAAAATAAAGGACTTAAAAAAAAGATTAAAGTAATCGCACCAAAAATTATAAAATCAAGTCCCTTACTTGAAATATTATTTTTGTAACTATTATTCACATTTTCATTCATAAATTTTATTAAAATTAATTATTAAGTATTTTAAATTAAAATTTTTTCCATTTTTTTCTGTCATTACCGCCCCGTTATTTAACGGGATAAATTCCAACGGGAATCCAGATGTATAAAGTAATAATTTTTTAATTAAAACTAAACTACTTCAACGCTTAATATTACGCTTTAAGATTATTTTTAAAACAATATTTTTACTACACCATACTAGATTCCCTTCCCTCACTTCGTTCGCCGGGAATGACAAAAAGAAATTAGTTCGCTGGGAATGACAAAAAGAAATTAGTTCGCTGGGAATGACAAAAAGAAATTAGTTCGCTGGGAATGACAAAAAGAAATACTTCATTTTAAATTTAAAATTATATTTAAAGTTTCTCGGGCTGTTGTTTCCCAATTATATTTATTATTAATTAATCCTTTTTTTATTAAATTTTCTTTTAATTTATAATCACTATTCAATAAAGTAATTGCTTGTTCTATTTCTGTAATATTATCTGCATTAATCATTAAAGAATTAGTAGTTACAATTTCTGGCAAGCTAGAATTATTAGCGACAATTGTTGGAACACCACAAAACATAGCTTCTATTGGTGGAAAACCAAAACCTTCATAAAAAGAAACATAAATAAAAATATCAGATAAGTTATAAAGAAATACTTTATCAAGTTCATCCACATATCCTATAAAATGTATCTTATCATTATTTTTTATTTTATTCAATATTTGAAAAATGCTTTTATTTTTCCACCCTGTCCCACCAGCAATAACTAATTCCAAATCATTGTTTAAATTTTTTTCACAAAATCTATCATAAGCAAAAATAATACTTTCAATATTCTTTCTAGGTTCTATATTTCCTAAGTATAAAATAAATTTAGCAGGAAGTCTATACTTAGTTTTTACTTTTTCAAAAACATCTAATCCCAAATCTAATTTTTTGTATTTTTCATCTACTCCAGAATATACTACTTTTACTTTTTCTTCAGGAATGTTAAAAAATTCTATAATATCATTTTTTGTATTTTGCGAAACAGCAATTATCTCATCAAACTCTTGCAATATTTTTTTTACTCCCAACATTTTATGCCAAATATTTTTTCTTAAAGAAAAAAAATCCCGAGAAACAACAAAAGATAAGTCATGAATGGTGATAACTTTTTTACAATTCGGAGAAATGGAAAAAAAATTTAAATGTGGAGCAAAAAAAACATCAACACCTCCTAATATTTTATCAATTTTTGGATATTTAAAACTTTTTTGCAAGACATAATTAAATAATTTATTAGGATAGCTTGTCTTAACTATTTCAACATTTGGATAAAGTTTTTCAAGGAAAAATTTTTCTAAATCTAGCTTTTTAAATGAATTATAAAAAAGCTTATATTCATTTTCTTTATCTATTTTAAAAATATTTTGGAGTAAATTCAAAGTATAATAAGAAATCCCACTATACTGAGCATCCATCAATGTCCTTATATCTATAGCTATTTTTTTCATGTATAGAATAAACTTGTTACTTAATAAACTTCTACTGCAATTTCCATATTTTGGTAAATTTCGTTACAAAAATTATTAAGCAACAAATCTAATTTAAAAACAATTTTAATTTTTTAAAAAATTTCTTACTTTTTAAATTTTACAAGTTAATTGTATAAAACTTTATAAAGTTTATCAATATTTTAAATATACTATAAAATTTTAATTTAGTAAAAAATATTAATATCTAAATAATTATTTGAGATTATATAATCTTCATTATCAAAATAAGATAAAATATTTATAATGGCTCCAAACCTTTATTTTGCGGATGTAAAATAAATTAAGATATTTACAAACTATTTTTTTTATAAAAAACTGCTAACCATTATAAATTTAGCAGTTTTTTTGTATTTTATTTTACAAAAATTTTAATAACCTTGACAAAAAACAAAGTATAATATATTATTAAAAATAGTAAATTTGTCTACCGACTAGTAGGTTAAAAAAAATATTATTCTATGACTAACATTAAAAATAAAAAAGTTAATAAGACAAAAGAAAAAATAATTTTAGTTGCAGAAAAATTATTTTCTAAATATAATTATAATGCAGTTTCTCTAAATGAAATTGCAAAAAAAGTAGACATAAGTAAAGCTAGTCTGTATCATTATTTTGTTAATAAAGAAGCTTTATATCTTGAAATATTAGAAAAAGCTCACAATAATTTGCTTGAAAAAATTTTAAAAATAGTTGAGGAAAAAATAGATGCAAAAGAAAAAATAAAAAAAATTTTGAAAACAGCTATTGAATTCAAGTTAAATAACAAGAGTTTTTCAGGATTACTAATGCAAAAAGTGTCTCGCAAAGACAAAAAAATAATAGAATTTACTAATAATTTAAAAGATAAATTAAATGAAAAATTAGATCCATTATTTCAAGAAATTAATTGCAAAATTGATTGTACAGAAAATGACAGAAAACTTGCTATTTTCTTAGTAATGGCTCAAATTCATGCTTATATTCTAAACAAAGAATATTTAAGTGAAAAAAATAATTGGACAGTAGATCAAGTAGTTAATCAAATTACATATTCATTATTTAAATAGTTTAATAGTATTAAGTATATTGTATTAAGTATTAAGGAAATAATATTTAAAATGCGTAGCATTTTATCAATTGCTTAATACTTAATACAATATACTTAATACTTATTAAATACTAAATTTTATGAGAAAAAAAATAATTATCATTTACTTATTAGCTGTTTTAATCATGCCTGTTTTTTCAGGTTGTGGTAAAAAAGAAGATGTTAAGGAAGAAAAAATATTAAATACAGTAAAAACAATAAAAGCTAAACAAGCTAAGTCAATTAAACAATCCTTAGAATATCCAGGAATAGTAGTTTCTGAACAAGAAGCAAAACTTGTTGCCAAAACTAGTGGAAACGCTGAAGGAGTTAAATTTAATGTTGGAGACAAAGTTTCTATTGGTCAAATTTTATTCAAAATTGATGATGTTAACTCAGGTTCTCAATCAAACCAAGGTTTTGATGCAAATCAAATCAAACAAGCGACTCTAGCTGTAAAACAAGCTGAAGATTCTTATTCATTAGCTCAAAAAAACTATAATAGCTTATTGTTATCATCTGAAAAAGATTTAAAACTTGCTGAACTTTCAAAAAATCAATCAGGAACAGGTAAAGATAATCTTAATTTAACAACAGTCGAAGCTGTAAAAAGTGCCGAATTAGCTCTGGAAACTGCAGAGATAGCTAAAGAACAAGCAAAAATTAATTTAGATAACCGTAAAAATTTATCAAATCAATCAAATGTAGATACAATTACCAATGCAGACACAACAGTCGATTCTGTTGCCAATACTTGTGGAACTATTATTGTAGCTATAAATAATATTGCTAATTTAGATGATTCTATAGAAATTTTATATGAAAAAAATCTTGGAGTTCTTAATACAAAGACATTACTTATTGCAAAAGAAGATTATTTAAAAGCGAATGAAGCTTATAAACAATATTTAAATTCTTCACCTGATACAACTCAAAAAAAAATAGAAATTGTTAGTAAATTAGCAGAATCAACAAAAAAATTAGCTGATTCAAGTAAACAGTTATTTGATAAATCAATAACTTCTGATGTTTTATCTCAAGCGTCTCTCTCAGGATTACAAACAACAGTTGCTGGCTATCAATCACAAATAAACTTGGGATTAACTCAAATTAATGGAGCTAAACAAAGTCTAACAAATACAAAATTAAATAATGATACAACTCTAGATAGCTTAACAAAAGCTTATGAACTAGCTGTTAAGCAAGAAGAATCTGCAAAACAAAATTTAGAAAACCTTAAAGCAGGAAACAAAAGTCAAGCTGATCAAGCATCCTTTGCTTATAACTCTGCAAATAATCAATATGAAAATGCAAAAATAAAAATTGATTCACAAATTTCTGTAAGTAAATCACAATTAAGTATTGCCGAAACAAGTTATAGAAACGCCTTAGTCTCACTTCAAAGTCTTTATGACATACACCAAATAATTTCACCTATTGATGGTTTCATTGTGAAAAAAATGGTTTCAAACGGAGATACTGTTTCAGCAGGACAAGTTTTGGCCATAATAAGTCAATCAAATAAAATTAAATTACAAATATATGTTAATCAAGAAGATTTAGTTTACTTGAAGCTTGCTCAAACAGTAGAAATATCAGATAGCAACAATAAAAAAATATCAGGAATAATTACAAGTATTTCACAACAAGCCGATGATACAACAAAAAGATTTCTGGTAGAAATAAGTCCAAAAGATGAAAATGAAAAATTTTCTTTAGGAACAGTTATAAATGTAAAAATAGAATATGAAAAAAATATTAAAAGTGAAAAAAATTTAATATTATCTTTATCAGCAATTGAAATTGGACAAAATGATAATTATGTAAAAATAATTGAAAATGGAAAAGTTAAAAAAATCAGTATTAAAATAGTTAAAATAGATGGAGAGTTTGTAGAAATAAATACTGATCTTAACTCAGAAATAGATATTATCATTGAAGGAAATAAAATGGTTGAAGAAGGAGAAGAAGTTAAAATCGTAAATTAAAGTATTTAAATTTTTAAAACTATTAATAAATTAAACAAATGGAAAATAATAATAATAATAATAAATCATCTGATTATTTATATTTAGAAAAATTAAAATTTAACCCCGAGCTTCGTAAAAGCTTTCTAAATTTTTTTGTAACTAACTTTCGTGTTGTTATCCTTTTAATTATTCTTTTAACAGCTTGGGGAATTTATTCATTTATAAAACTTCCTCTTGAATCTGATCCTGAAGTTAAAATTCCAATTGCTGTTGTTGCAACAACTTATCCAGGAGCTTCACCTACTGACATTGAAGAATTAATTACTAAAAAAATTGAAACAAATATTGCCGGACTTAAAAATATAAAAGAAATAACTTCAAGCTCTGCAAATTCTGTATCAATGATTACAGTAGAATATGATGCAAAAGCAGACCTTGATGACTCACTGCGAAAACTTCGTGATAAGATTAATGATGTCAAAAAAGATCTTCCGGATGACGCTAATGAACCTTCTGTAAATGAAATTTCTTTAGATAATACACCTATATTCAATGCATCTTTATCAGGCCCTTACGATGGTTTTACCTTAAGAGAATATGCTGATGACATAAAAGAAGAATTAGAAAAAATACCTGGAGTGAGAGAAGTAAATATTTCTGGAGGTGATGAAAAAGAATTTGAGATTGCTTATGATCCATTAAAATTAACTTTTTATAATCTTTCAACAAATCAAGCAAATCAAACAATTGCTGGAGTGAATGTTGCTATTCCAGCTGGATCTTTTGAAGGAACAAAGTTTAATTACCCAATCAGAACAGATTCTAGATTTTATGATGCAAAAAAATTAGAAAATATTCCTCTACTTCATACCCAAGAAGGAGCTATAATCTATTTAAAAGATGTTGCTAGTGTTAAAGAAAAAGCCATTAAAAAGACAACAATTTCTAGATTTTCTTCTAATGGCAAAGCTCCTCAAAATGATATTACAATTTCTATTATAAAAAAAACTGGTGGATCAATCGTAGAAACTGCGGATCAAGCAAAAAAAGTAATTGAAACTGAAATAAAAAAACATTCTGGGATGTTTTATGATATTACAATTAATCGTGCTGATTTAATTCTTGAAAATTTTAATCAATTAAAACATGATTTCTTTTTGACTATTATTTTAGTTTTTTCTGTTTTGTTTTTAATTATTGGACTAAAAGAAGCATTTGTAGCTGGACTTGCTGTTCCTCTTGTTTTTTTCGCAACCTTTGGAATTATGCTTATGGTAGGTATTAGTCTTAATTTTCTTTCAATGTTTTCACTCATTCTGGCGCTTGGTCTTTTAGTTGATGATGCTATTGTTGTTGTAAGTGCAACTAAACAATACCTCAAAACAGGAAAATTCACTCCAGAAGAAGCTGTTCTTTTAGTTTTAAACGATTTTAAAGTAGTGTTAACCACAACTACTCTAACAACTGTTTGGGCTTTTCTTCCCCTTCTTTCTTCATCTGGAATTATGGGAGAATATTTAAAATCAATCCCTATCACAGTATCTGTTACTTTAATTTCATCTTTAGTTATTGCCTTAATCATTAATCACCCATTAGCTGCTATTCTAGAAAGACTTCGTTTAACAAAAAATATGTTCTTTTCATTAATTACCTTATTGATTGCATTAATAGCAATTTTAATATTTCAAAAAACATATTATTCAATTTTTATTGCTTTTGTTATTTTGGTTATAATCGCAAAGTTAATAAAATGGTATAAAAAAGAAGGTAGCTCTATCATGACTAATAATTTAGAATTAAGTGAGAAAGAATGGGAAGATGATGAATTAATAAAAAAGAAATTAAGAGATCAAGGTGCTAGTCATAATAATAGTTTTACTGATAAATTAATTCACGGCATTGTAAATTTTGATAAAATTCTTCCTGTTTATGAAAAATATTTAAATATCATATTAGCTACAAAAAAATCAAGAAGAATAACAATTGGAATTGTCTCTCTCCTTTTTATATTAGCTATTTCATTACCTATTACAGGAATTGTTGAAAGCGAATTTTTTCCAGCATCTGATTCTGATAATATGTGGATTAATATTGAAGCTCCTAGTGGACTTAAATTAGAAGAAACTAATAAAATAGTCTCAAAAATTGAAGAACGCCTTTTGAAATATAAAGAAATCTCAAACTACTCAACAATTGTTGGGCAAGGAGGATCAAGTGATTTTACTTCATCTTCTTACAGCTCCCCCTCTCATCTTTCTTCTATCTCTATAAAATTAGTTGACGAAGATGTCAGAGAAGCTAAGTCTTATGAATTAGCAAAAACTATTAGAAAAGATTTAGCTGACATAAAAGAGGCTAATATTTCTGTTGTCACTGAACAATCAGGACCTCCTTCAGGTGCAGCCTTTGAAGCTAGAATTGTTGGTGAAGATTTACAAACATTAGATAAAATAGCTCGTGATTTAAAACCAATTATTTCTTCTATTAAAGGAGTAATTAATATTGATATTTCTTTAAAAGAATCTTCAGCTGACTATACATTTATGCTTGATCCTTCTAGGCTTGAACTTTATAATTTGAACTCTGCTTATGTAGGATCTGTTTTAAGAATGGCAATAACAGGAACTGAAGTCACAACTGTTTTGAAAGATGGAAAAGAAATAAAAACTATAGCGCGTTTTGATGAAAACAAAATTCCTAATCTTGAAGCAATTCAAAATATTCAAATCATAAATTTAAGAAATCAACCAGTATTTTTAAGAGATGTTGCAAAAATAGAACTAAAACCATCTGTTGAATCAATTACAAGAATAGACCAAAAAAGATCAATCCTTCTTTCCGCTGAAGTTGAAGGAGAAATAAATCCAAAAGTTGTTTTAACAGAATTTCAAAATAAAGTAAAAAAAGAATATAAACTTCCAGATAATTATGAACTTGTATTCGCTGGACAAAATGAAACAAATCAAGAATCTGTTAATTCAATCCTTCGTGCTATGCTTATTTCTGCATTATTAATTGTTTCAACTTTAATTATTCAATTTAATTCATTTAAAAAATCTATTATTGTTTTAGTCACTATTCCTTTAGCACTTATTGGAGTATTTTTTGGCCTAGCTATTGCTAGAATAAATTTAACTTTCCCAGGACTTATTGGAATAGTTGCTCTTTTTGGGATCGTAGTTAAAAATGCTATTATTCTTATTGATAAAATAAATTTGAATATTGATACAGGTATTCCATTTAAAGACGCCATTATAGATGCTGGAAAATCAAGACTTGAAGCTATTGTTATTACTTCAGTTTGTACGATTATTGGTATTATTCCTATTACAATATCCAATGAAACTTGGATGGCTCTTGGTGGCGCTATTATTGCCGGTCTTATGCTTTCTTCCTTCCTCACCCTCTTTATCATACCAACACTTTTTATGATGTTTGTTAAAGAACCTAGAATACATAAACAACAATAATGAAACCGTAGAGACGTTGCACTGCAACGTCTCTAAAACATAAAAAAAGAAACGTTGCAGTGTAAAATCTCTGTATTTTAAAAAAGACGTTGCAGTGCAACGTCTCTACAATACAAAACATTGTATATAAAAAAAAGAGACGTTGCGGTGCAACGTCTCTACAATTTTTTTAAGCAATAGCGTCTTTTGCTGCTTTTCCTATTCTGAATTTAATTACTGTTTTAGCAGGAATTTTGATTTCTTCCCCAGTAGCTGGGTTTCTTCCAATTCTTGCTTTTCTTTTTGATTTTACTAATTTTCCAAAACCAGGAAGAGCAAACTCTCCATTGTTTTTTACTTCTTTATAAGCAAGAGCTGTTAACTCGTCTAAAACAGCAGTTACATCTTTTTTTGTTAACTCTGTTTTTTCTGCTAATTCGCTTAGCATTTGAGATTTTGTCATAAGTTTTTAATATTAATTTATTAAATTTTGCTTAGCAAAAAAATATTACCAAGCAATTAATTAAATTATTTTTTATAAATATTTAAATTTATAAATTTTAAAAATAGCTAAAGACTGTGTATAACTCATTATGTATAATGATTATAGCATAAGTTATAAAAAAAATTCAATACCTTCTGTCTAATCTCCACTTCAACAAATATTTCATCCAAGAAACAATATGTTCTCTTGAAGCTTTATTAGTAAAAAATTTATACCAAGCACCTTGTGCACTAGCTCTATTATGATTATGAATTATTCTAGCCCCTGGATAATAAACAACTTTCCAGTTTTTATTCCACAAACTCCTACTCAAATCTGTATCTTCAAAATAAAGAAAATATCTCTCATCAAACAAACCAATGCTAAAAATAGCCTCTTTACGCAAAAAAAGAAAAGATCCTAGAAGCCAATCAACTTCACACTCACTCTCATGATCAAAATCTCTCATCAAAAAACGATTAGTATCTTTTTGGGCAAACTTAGTTTTTCCTAAAAAAGTTCTTCTATAAATCGGGGTCAATAAACTATGCCAACGATAACAAGAATCTTGCACAGTTTTATCTGGATTTAATTGCTTTGGTCCCACAACTCCAACTTTTTTATGTTCTTCCATATATTTATACAAAATCTGAAAAGTATCAGCAAAACAAATAGTATCAGGATTCATCACCACCACATAATCTCCTTTTGCTCGTCTAATTCCCACATTATTACCAGCACCCATTCCTACATTAACTTCATTTTGAATAAAAACAACAGAAGGATATTGCCAAGCCAAAATCTTGCCAATACTATCATCAGAATTATTATCAACCACAATAATCTCATAATGAAGCTTAGCAAAATCAGCCCCCTCTATAGACTTCAAACAATTCATCACATCCCCCTTACTTTTATAATTCAAAATAACTATACTTATATCCATTTTATTTAATCAATTACGAATTTTCAATTACGAATTACGAATGATTTAATCAATTATTAATTATTTAAAAATAAACACTGCACTAGTAAAATTATGACAATAACATTATTTTTTTAAAAAAAGACGTCCCCTCCCGTCGGCTTCGCATTGCGCTTTTTTTAAAAAAATAATGTTATTGTCATAATTTTACGACTCTTTGTTGTCGTAATTTTACGATTTTTTTAAGAAAATTTATTTATTAAAAAATTTTAATATTTTCAAAACTATTTTAAAATACATTTCAAATACAGGATTAGCAATTTTTAACTTCCAATCATTAATTTCTTGATACCAAATACTTCCTGTAAACAAATAAAATAATTCATAATCTTTTATTTTTTTAATTTTCTGCGTTTCTCTTCTAGCTTTAATTAAATAAATCCAATTAAAAGGATTAAAAAAATACATCCAAACCTTTAGTTTTTCCAAAAACCACCCACCTTTTACTGAAAACGAAACAAGACCTAGCTCCATTAACAAAAAAGCAGGCATTATTAAAAACAAAGTAAAAAAACTATAATATTTCAAAATAACAATTATCCTATTCCTATCCATCCAATAAAATTTTTTTATTGAACGACTAAACTCATATTTATGATAAACCACAGCATCACCTACTAAAACACACTTAAATCCAGTGCACCAAGCTCGCAAACCAATATCTTGATCTTCATTATACATCCAAAAATGTTCATCAAACAAAGAAAAATTTTCCAAAAAATCTTTTTTAAACATCACGGCCGCCCCCGAAGGATAAGAAATTTCTTTTTTAAAATTATTTTTACAATCAATAAAACTCTGATTATAAGCACGACAATAACCAAAACCAAGAAAATGTGTATCATTTCCCAAGCTATTGATTTTATTAGTTTCAGGATGAAGCATTAATCTAGCTTGTGCTATTACAATCTTTTCGTCAACAAATGCTTGAACTAAATTACTAACGCAATATTCATCAATAATAGTATCCAAATTCAAACAAAAAATATAATCAAAACTTTGTGCTAAGGCAAGTTTAATAGCATCATTATTTCCCTTAGCAAAACCATCATTACTCTTATTCAACAAAAATTCAGCCTCAGGGATATTCTTGTATAAATACAAAACACTCTCTTGTGTGCTAGCATTATCTGTGACAAAAATTTTTATCTGTCCAGAATATTTTTGAGACCTAATACTAGCTATGCAATCAGGTAAATATTTTTTTGCATAGTCTTTATAATTAACAAGGATTATTGCAACCTTATTTGACATAGATTTTTATAGATGAAAATTTTATCTATTTTTTATTTCTATTTAAACTAACATTAATAATCGTCCCTGTTTCATCTCCTTTTTCATTAAACAAATTTACTCTAACAGATTGATTTAAAATATTATGAGACACAATAACTCCACGATTTCCATCAAAAGAAACAGTTTTACCAATAGCAGGCATTTTGTCTGCTAATTCTTCATAGCCTTTTTGTTCATAAGCCAAACAACACATCAATCTACCACAAATTCCAGAAATACGATCAGAACCACGATGAGAACATTGTTGTAATTCTGCCATTTCTGAGCTAATGGAATTTAATTCTGTCAGGTGTCCACGACAACAAATTTCTTTTCCACAATGTCCTACATCACCCATTATTTTTGCCTCATCCCTAATTCCAATCTGTTGCAGACGAATTGTTTTTCCAAAATTTTTTGTTAAATCTTTAACTAATTCACGAAAATCTATCCGACCATCAGCAATAAAAGCAAAAGTAAGGCGAGAAGAATCATAGGAAAAATGAACATCAATTATTTTCATTGGCAAATTATAATTATCTTTTATCTGTTTACATTCATTAAGCACTTTTTCCTTTTCTTCTTTTGAAGGAATTTTTTCAAAATCAGTTTCTTCTGCCACCCTTAAAACAGGCTTAATGTTTTCAATATCAAGTCCTGCTAATTCTTGGCTATCTTTTTCCAAAACAGAAATTCCAACAACTTCACCCAAATCTTTACCAAGCTCTGTTTCAACAATAACCTTATCTTTTATTTTTAACAAAAGATTGTTTGGGTGAAAATAATATATTTTGTCCCAAGGAGAAAATTGGATACTTACAAGTTCCATATTTTAAAGAGAATATCTAATAAATTTAAGTATTTTTGCACCTTTTAAAATTTCTTCTATTTTTTTCTTGTCATCCTTGATAAAAGCTTGTTTTAACAAACAAATTTCTTCACAAAATTTATTTACCTTTCCAATCATAATTTTTTCTACAATATCACCTGTTTTTCCTTCCTTTTTCAATTGCTCAGCATAAACTTCTTTTTCTTTTTCAATCAAATCTTGAGGCACTTGACTTGATTCTAAGTAAGAAGGATTAGATGCTGCTGTGTGCATAGCAATATCAAAAGCAAGATCAGCTAGATTTTTTTGGTCAAGCTCAATCAAAACGCCAATTCTTCCACCAGCATGAGAATAAGAAGCTACTGTTCCTTGTGAAATTATAATATCAAATCTTTTAATACTTAATTTTTCACCAATCACACCACTTAAATTATCAAGCGAATCTTTAACATTTGAATTTTCAAAACTCAAAGCTAAAAGAGTTTCCAAATCTTTTGGTTTTTCTTTTTTGATAATATTAAAAATATTTTTTGTAAATTCTTGAAACTTTTCACTTCTAGCCACAAAATCAGTCTCAGAATTAAATTCTACAATATAACCTTCAGATCCATCTTCATTTTTGTCAACCAAAATAAGTCCTTCAGAAGTTTCTCGCTCACCTCTTTTAGCCGCCTTAGCTATTCCTTTTTTTCTTAATATTTCAATTGCTTTTTCAATATCACCATTTGCTTCATCAAGTGCTTTTTTACAATCAACCATCCCAGCACCTGTTCTTTCTCTTAATAATTTAATTTGTTCCATATATTTTATTAAGTTTTATCAAAAAAATTAAAAAATATAATTTTAATCAAAAACCTAAATTAATAATAATTTATTTAAGACTAAACTTTCTGAATTTAATTTTTGTCTTCTTTTTCTTTTCCGCTTTTAATTACTTTTTCTAACAATTCTGAAATTAATTTTATTGTTTTTGTAGAATCATCGTTAGAAGGAATAATATAATTAATTCTTTCAGGATTACTGTTAGTATCACAAATAGCAATTACTGGAATATTTTTTTTGCAAGCTTCAGTAATTGCTGTTTTTTCTCTTTTTACATCCCAAACAAAAACAGCATCAGGTAATTTATTAAGTTTTTTTAATCCACCTACTTTTTTTTCTAATTTTTCTATTTCTCTATCAAAATCAAGATTTTCTTTTTTTGTATATTTACTTAATTTTCCACTTGTTTTATCTTGAATTAGTGTATTATACTTAGTAATTAATTTTTTAATAATAAAAAAATTAGTTAATGTTCCTCCAAGCCATTTTTCTGTAACATAAGGCATATCAACTGCTTGTGCCATTTTTTTGATCTCATCTTTTGCTTGAATTTTTGTAGCCACAAAAAGAATTGTTTTTTTGTCTTGTGCGAATTTTTCAATAAAATCCATTGCACCTGCTAATAATTTTTCTGTTTTTTGTAAATCAATGATATGTATATCATTTTTTTTACTAAAAATGTATGGCGCCATTTTTGGATGCCATTTACTTGTTTTATGCCCAAAGTGCATACCTGCACCAAGCATTTCCTTCATTGTTGGAAGTTTATACATAATTTCCTTTATAACCTCTATCTTGCTTCATTATCCAAGTAAATTTGGACAAGGAAATTTTTCAAGGCAAGATATGAGTAATTTAATAATAATTAATAAAAAAATAAAAAATCCTAATTTCTTATTTTATGTATTTAATTTATAATATAAACTAATTTTTGTCAATATTTTTTAATTCAATTCAAATTTCCCTAAAAATCCATTCTCTCCAACAGCTCCAAATTTTCTTGAATCCATACTACTAGACACATTATCTCCAAAAATCAAATAAGCATCATCTTGTAAATATCCATTTTCTATATAAAGACTAATCATTTTAATTTCTTTTGAGCTAAAAACATAATCAATATTTTGGCTATTCTTCATAACTTCTCCATTAACTACTAATTTTCCATTATTTTCAAAAACCAAACTATCACCTCCCAGAACTTTTACAATTTTAATTAAAGGATTTTTATTACTACTTCTTTTGTAAGCCACAATATCTCCTCTTTTAACCTCATAACAATTATAGTAATTTTCTAGCAAAACCACAGTTTCTTGATTTTTTAATAAAGGTTGCATAGAATCTCCATTTATCTCTTTTTCTGATTTTAAAATTTTACAAAAATTTTCTTCTTTTTGTAAAATATTTTCTTTATTTTTTAAAAAATAATTATTTATTAAATATAAAAATAAATTTATTATGATTACAAGAAAAGCTAAAAATATAAAAAATAATTTATTTGTTTTCATCATAAAAAATAACTTATGCTATTTTTTTAAGCTATACTTTTTTTAAATTTTACAATTAATTTTTCACAAAAAAATCAATCATTATACTTTAAAACTAACAAAAACAAAACATTCAGTCAAACAAAAAATAAAAATATTAAAAAATTAAAAAATTAAACAAGTATGACATTTCTACTTGGCTCAAAATGTGACATTATCATATGGCTACGACAAAATAAAATTTTCTATTGACAAACTATAAAACATTGTATAAAATATAAACATAATCAATAAATAACCGCTTCAAAGCGGTTTTTAATTACAATAATATGTCTAAAATTAAACAATATTTCAAGGATACAATTAGCGAATTACGAAAAGTCACTTGGCCATCAAAACAAGAAACAAAAAATTATACTTTTTTAGTTATCACAATCAGTTTATCAACAGCTATTTTTTTAGGTTCTCTTGATTATATTTTTACACTAGGACTAGAAAAACTTTTAAGTAAATAAAATTTTAAATAATTTTTAATTTTAATAAAAAAATATGGCTAAACAAAATTTAAATCAAGGAAGACGATGGTATGTATTGCATACTTATTCTGGCTATGAAGAAAATGTTTCGCAAAATCTAAAACAAAGAATAGATTCTATGGATATGGAAGATAAGATTTTTAATATATTGATTCCTACTGAAAAAAAGATTAGAATCAAAAATGGAAAAAGAAAAGTAAGTGAAGAAAAAATCTTTCCTGGCTATGTTATGGTGGAGATGGTGGTGACTGATGAATCTTGGTATGTGGTTAGAAATACTCCAAATGTTACAGGATTTATTGGCACAGGTAATACTCCTACTCCTATTAGTGAAAAAGAAATCAAAGATTTACAAAAAAGAATGGGAGTAGAAGAACCAAAATTCAAAATAGATATTTCTGTTGGTTCACCTGTAAAAATAATTGATGGTCCATTCAAAAATCTAGAAGGAAAAGTCACTAATCTTGACGAAGCAAAAGGAAAGGTCAAGGTCCTAGTTTCAATGTTTGGCAGAGAAACTCCAGTAGAGTTAGATTTTTTACAAATTAATAAAATATAAAAAATAATTTAAGTATTTTTAATCATTGCTTCTAGTTTAAAAATATAATAAAAATATGGCAAAAAAAATAAAAACAATTATAAAATTACAAATAAAAGGAGGACAAGCAAACCCAGCTCCTCCAGTCGGTCCTGCATTAGGTCAACATGGTGTTCAAATTCAAGATTTTTGTACTAAATTTAATGAAGCAACTAGAGATAAAATGGGAGATATTGTTCCTGTAGAAATAACAATTTATGAAGATAGAAGTTTTACTTTTGTAACTAAAACTCCTCCAGCATCAGAATTAATCAAAAAAATGATTAAAGCCCCAAAAGGATCAAGTAGTCCTTTGATTTCAAAGATAGGATCATTAACACAAGAACAATTAACAGAAATTGCTAAAACAAAATTACCTGATTTAAATACAAATGATGTTGAACAAGCGAAAAAAATCATTGCAGGAACAGCTAGACAAATGGGAGTAGAAATTAAATAAATTTTAAATAATTAAACTTTGTGGAAGGTTTTTTCTGAAAAAATTTTAAATTTTTTTCAAAAAAAACTATTTGACCACGAAAAAAACTATGAAAAAAGAAAAAGAAATCAAACAAGAAATTAAAAAAGAAAAAAAAGTTGAACAAAATGCTTTTGACAAAACAAAAACTTATGAAATAAGTGAAGCTATTCAACTAACAAAATCTTTGTCAAAAACAAAATTTGACGCTTCAGTTGAAATTCATTTCAGATTAGGGATTGATCCTCGTAAAGGAGATCAACAAATCAGAACAGCTGTAAGTCTTCCTCATGGTACAGGAAAAGTAGTGAAAATAGCTGCTTTTGTTTCTCCTGAAAAAGTAGAATCTGCCAAACAAGCTGGTGCTGAATTTGCAGGAGGAGATGATTTAATCGAAGAAATAAAAAAAACAGAAAAAACAGATTTTCAAGTAGCTGTTGCAGAACCTGCTATGATGAGAAACTTAGCAAAGATTGCTAAGATCTTAGGAACTCGCGGATTAATGCCTTCTCCAAAAAACGAAACAGTCACTCCAGATGTGATAAAAGCTATTGGTGAACTTAAAAAAGGAAAAATTAGTTTTAAAAATGATGATACTGGTAATGTTCATATTGTAATTGGCAAAGTATCTTTTGATGATGCTAAATTATTAGAAAATTACACAACTGTTCTTAATCTAATAAAAAAAATCAAACCAGCAAAAGCTAAAGGTATTTATATTAGAAATATCAGCATTACTTCATCAATGGGTCCTGGTATTAAAGTTATAGCTTCAAGATAAATTCTTAAGAAAAAAACCATAAAACATAATAGCAACTTTTATTTTTTAAAAAAAGCGCAATGCGAAGCCGACGCGAAGGGACGACTTTTTTTAAAAAATAAAAGTTGCTATTATGTTTTATTGCTATAATGTATAAAGTGTAACTGGTCACTGTCATTCTGAACGTAGCAATAGCGGAGATTCAGAATCCCACAAAATATAGTACTAATTCAGATTTTACTGAAAAACTTGGTTCAATAGCAATGGGATCCTGAATAAATTTTTTTCCGTTTCACTACAAAAAATTTTTCAGGATGACAGTACTCAGTGACCAATTACTATAAAGTATATTGATATTTTTTATTTTTATGATATGCTATAAATATTAAAATAAGTAAATGGCCCGTTCGTCTATCGGTTCAGGACACATGGTTCTCATCCATGAAAGAGGGGTTCGACTCCCCTACGGGCTACAATTTTTTTAAAAAAAACTCTCATAAATATTTTGAATAAAAAAATATGTTGAAAATTTATTATAAACTACTTTTTTATTTTTTAATTTTTTTAAGCATTCTCTCAAGCATAAGTGCTATTATATACAAATTATACAAATTAAATAATCTAAGCATAGCTTTTGCCTTAATTATTTCTTTTTTTGTTTTAATCATTATTATCAAAAAAAAGCAAAGAACTAATCCTCTTAATTTAGAAAATCAAGAAGACGAGAAATCAAATATTTTTTATCTGGCACCTTATTTTGTTTTTACTATTCATTGTTTTTTTATACTTTTTCAAACCCAAACAGATTTATCAATTATTTCTCCTTGGGAGCTTATCCCAAAACACTTTTTCTTAATTTTTTCTTTATCAAATATTTTTTTAATTATCAATATTTTAAAAAAATCAAAATTATCTTTGTTATTAATCAGTCTTCAATATTTTTTATTTTTTAGCATTGCTTTAATAATTTACAAAATCGGCTATGGGTTTGATCCTTTTGTTCATCGCTCTACTATGGAATTAATCAACGAAAAAACCACTATTAATCCAAAACCTTTTTATTATCTAGGATATTATTCACTAATTATCATCTTGCACAAAATAACTTTTGTATCTATAAATTTGTTAGACAAACTATTTGTTCCCTTATTAGCATCTATTTATTTACCAATATTATCTTATTCTTTACTCAAAAATTGGTTTACCGAAAACAAGCTTATTTATTTAAGCATCTTTGCTTTTCTTATTTTTCCAATGAGTTTTTTTATTGTCAGCACTCCCCAAAGCTTAGCTTATTTATTTTTGATATTTGTAATCATTTTAGGCCTAAATTGTAATTCTTTAATTGATTTAATAATTATTTTTCTTTTTTCCTTAAGTTCTTTTTTTATTCATCCCATTGCTGGAATCCCTGCCTTATCTTTTGCTGTCCTTCTCGGTATTTATCATAATGACTGGAAACAAAAGCTAAAAAATTATTTTTATTTTCTTTTTTTTATTGCAAACTTATTAGCAATTCCCTTGGCTTTTATTTTTGGAGCAAACATAAACAACAATCAATCACTATTAAACTGGTCAAATGTTTTATCTGCCTTAGAACTTAATAATAGAATACCAAATTCTGAAAATTTTGTTTTAAATGCTGTTTATCTTTATATTTTTAATTTTAATTTTCTAATTTTAATTTTTATAATTAGTGGTTTAATTATAACTTTTTATTATAAAGATAATTGTAAAATATTTTTTATTTATTTTTTAAGCTCAATTTCTTTGTTTATTTCTTTTGTTATTTCTCAAGCAATTAATTTTGATGTTTTGATTGATTATGAAAAATTAAATTATAGTAAAAGAATTTTAAGCATTTCTCTTTTCTTTTTAATTCCTTTTTTTTATATAAGTTTGTTTGGAATTATAAAAAAAATATCATTATCTAACAAAGCAATTATCAGCATCTTTATTATTAGTTTTTTAGTTTTACTAAATTTTTCTCTTTATGCTACTTATCCTCGTCTAGATAATTATCACAATAATCATGGTTATTCAGTAAGCAAAAATGATTTAGAAGTTGTTGATTTTATTGCTAATGATTCTCTTACTAAAGATTATATTGTCTTAGCTAATCAACAAGTAAGCGCAGGTTCGCTGGTTCGTCATGGATTTGCCAAATATTACAAAAATGATATTTTTTATTATCCTATTCCTACAGGAGCTCCTTTGTATAAATATTATTTACAAATGGTTGATGAAAAACCAACACGAAAAACTATGTTAGAAGCTATGGAATTAGCAGGAGTAGATAAAGGATATTTTGTATTAAATAAGTATTGGTGGGCTTTTCCAAAATTATTAGAAGAAGCAAAGCTAGAAGCTGATTCTTATGAAAAACTTGCTAATGGAGAAATTTTTGTTTTTCGTTTTTCAAAATAAAAAAAATTTATTCACTTCCTGGAATTTTATTTTCAAAAACATCTTTTAAAAATACAGAAGCTGCAGTTGCTACTGGCAAAGCCAAAATAGCACCTATAACTCCAGTTAGTTTAAAACCTATTAACAAAACAGCAATACTAACTACAGGATTTAAGCCAATCACTTTTTGCATTAATTTTGGAACTATAATATTATTTTCTACCCATTGAATAATAAAATACAAAATTGCTACAATAAAAGCAAAAAACAAAGATTTATTTAATGACAAAAAAACAGCAGGCACAGCCGCAATACTAGGTCCAAAATAAGGAATAAACTCAGTAAGACCAGCAATCAAAGCCAAAATTAAAGCATATTTTATTTTCAAAATTGACAAAGCAATATAAGTCAAAGCAAAAATAATCAAAGACAAAATCAATTGTCCACGAAGCCAAAGACCTATTTTTTGTTGCATTCTATTTACCAATTTCACAATATAAATCTGATATTTTTCAGGAGCTAATGACCAAATGATTTTTTTCATAGCATTTTCTTCTGCTACCATATAAAAAGTGATTACCAAAGTCATAAAAAAAGAAACTATTCCACCAAGAAATCCAGACACAGTAGAAAAAAACTTATCAGACATATTCATACTAAAAGATTCAACCGCAGTTTTAATATTATTTAGTAAGCCACTCTTTTCTGAATATTCCTTTAAAACAGAAAATTCAGAAATAACTTTTTCAGCAATCTGTGGAAAATTATTATTAAGTTCATTTATTTGATCCATAATTGGAGGAATAATCAAAAAAATTGATCCAAAAACCAAAGCTGATAAAACCAAATAAATCAACATAATCCCTAAACCTCTAGGAACCTTTTTATCTTGCATCCAATCTACCCAAGGTCCTATGGCTGATGCTAAAATCAAAGACACAAAAAAAATAACCAAAATTTCTCGCACTAAAAAAAGAAAATAAAACAACACAAAAATCAACAATATTTTTATTACTGTGACTATTGTAATATTAATATAAATTGACTTATTATTTAAAGACATAATATAATAATTTTTAATTTCTAATTTTGAATTTTGAAAAACTTTTAACAGTAAAATATCTAATATTCAATATAGTGATATTATTTTAAATTTAGTATTATTTTTTCTGTCATTCCCATTTTTTTCTGTCATTCCCGCGAAGGCGGGAATCTAGGAGTATAAAGTAATAATTTTTTTAATTAAAATAAACTATTTAAACACTTAATATTACGCTTTAAGATTATTTTTTTAAATAATATTTTTACTACGCTATTCTAGATTCCCTTCCCTCACTTCGTTCGCCGGGAATGACAAAGGAAAAATTCGTTCGCCGGGAATGACAAAGGAAAAATTCGTTCGCCGGGAATGACAAGGGAAAAATTCGTTCGCCGGGAATGACAAAAAAGCTGAATTTAAAATAATACCACTATATTTAATATCTAACATCTAATCACTCAATATCCAATTTTATACTTAGCTCTTTTAACTGCTTCTCATCAACTTCATTTGGCGAATCCATCATTAGATCTCGTCCTTTACCATCTTTTGGAAAAGCATAAATATCACGAATAGAATCATAATCTCGCAAAACCATTAAAATACGATCAATTCCAGGAGCATTTCCTCCATGTGGTGGCGCACCATATTCAAACGCCCTAATCATTCCACCAAATTTTTTATCAACATCATCTCGAGAATAACCTGCTATTTCAAAAGCTTTATACATAATTTCTGGATTATGATTTCTAATAGCACCACTACTAGCCTCAAAACCATTAACAACCAAATCAAATTGATGAGCTAGAATATCCAAAGGCTTTTTCTCTTCTAATGACTTTAATCCTCCTTGAGGCATAGAAAAAGGATTATGTCCAAAATCAATTCGTCCATGTTCAATCTCTGAATAATCATACATAGGAAAATCAACTATCCATGCCCAAGCAATTTTGTTTTTATCTTTCAATCCTAGTCTTGCTCCACATTCATTACGAACAGCACCTAAAGCACTACAAACAATTCGCCATTTATCAGCACCAAAAAATACAATATCACCAACCACAGCACCAACTTCATCTATTATTTTATTAGCCAAATCATTTCCTAAAAATTTTACAATTGGTGATTGCAATTCTTTGTTTTCACGAACAATAATATAAGCCAAACCCTTAGCTTCTTTTTCAAAAGCAATGCCTGTTAATTCATCAATCTCCTTGCGAGTAAACTTTGCTCCACCTTCTACTCGTAAGGCATGCACAACACAATCTTCTTTTTCTGCCATATCAGCAAAAACTTTAAATCCACAATTAGCGACTAAAGAAGTAATAGGTTTAATCGGCATTTCAAATCTTAAGTCAGGCTTGTCAGTTCCATACTTATTCATAGATTCAAGATAAGGAATCTGCAAGAACCTTCCATCATCAGAAAGATTTATAATTTTTTTATTGCTAAATTTTTCACTTAATTCTATCATCAAAGGTTCCATCATCTGAAAAATATCATCCTGCTCTACAAAACTCATCTCCATATCAAGTTGATAAAACTCCCCATAATGTCTATCCATTCTAGTATCTTCATCACGAAAACAAGGAGCTATTTGAAAATAACGATCAAGTCCACCTACCATTAATAATTGTTTAAACTGCTGTGGTGCTTGAGGTAAGGCAAAAAACTTTCCAGGATAAAGACGAGATGGAATAAGAAAATCACGAGCACCCTCAGGAGAAGAATTAGCAAGAATCGGAGTTTGGATTTCTAAAAAATTCTTTTCTTGAAAATATTTTCTAATATATCTTATAAATTCATCTTTAGCACGAAGCATATCTTGAATCTCAAATCTTCGTAAATCAACAAAACGATATTTCAATCTAATTGCTTCATTTGCTTCATTCCCCTTTTCTTCATCTAACTCAAAAGGAGGAGTTTTGGCTTTGTTCAAAATATCTAATTCAATAACCTCTACTTCAATCTCACCTGTTTTTAACTTTTTATTAATCATATCATCCGGTCTTTTTATAACACGCCCTTTGATCTTAATAACCCACTCAATCCTTAAATCTTCAGCCTTAAAATGAGCTTCTTTACCTATCTCTGGATCAAACTTAATTTGTGTTAATCCATAACGATCACGAAGATCAATAAAAATAATCCCTCCATGATCTCGTCTACGATGAACCCAACCTGCCAAAACAATTTCTTGTCCTACGCTATTTTGATTAAGCTCACCACATGTATTTGTTCTATGCATATTTTTTTAATTTTTAATTTCGAATTTTTAATTTTGAATAAAAATTTAATAAATTTATAAAATATAGTGGTATTATCTTAATTCAGCTTTTTTTGTCATTCCCTGTGAACTAATTTTTCTCTTGTCATTCCCTTTTTTTTCTGTCATTCCCGCCCCTTTATTTAACGGGATAAACTCCAACGGGAATCTAGGAGTATAAAGTAATAATTTTTTTAATTAAAATAAACTATTTAAACACTTAATATTACGCTTTAAGATTATTTTTTTAAAATAATATTTTTACTACGCTATTCTGGATTCCCTTCCCTCACTTCGTTCGCCGGGAATGACAAGGGGAAAATTAGTTCGCCGGGAATGACAAGGGGAAAATTAGTTCGCCGGGAATGATAGAAAATAATACTAAATTTAAAATAATATTACTATATAATAAAATAAAAAATCGTCCCTTATATATTTTTTAAAACACAAAAAAAATACATAAGGGACGAATTTTTTGATCCGCGGTGCCACCCTTTTTTTCTTAAGAAAAAATACTTAAGACACTTTTTTAACAGCTGTAACGGGCATACCCGGCGAGTTCTAATCTTTTTTATTTTTTTGAAAAAAATTTCTTCCCGCGCCATCCCTTGGTGTCAGCCAAAGTCAAAAGGCTTTAAATTAATTACGAATTAATAATTACGAATTACGAATGATTAATTATCAATTATCAATTATGAAAATTAATAAAATAATTCGTAATTCGTAATTAATTATGTGGGCCGAGCTAGATTCGAACTAGCGAAGGCGAAGCCAGCAGATTTACAGTCTGCCCTCGTTGACCGCTTGAGTATCGACCCAATATATAATGTCCATGTAGAGACGTAGCACTGCTACGTCTCTACGATTTCTATTTAATTTCTAATATTTTATATTCCTTCCTCCCTCTTGGTGTTTCAACTATTACAACTGTTCCTTTCTTTTTTCCAATAAATGCTTTTCCTAATGGTGATTCATTAGATATTTTACCTTCTAGTGGATCAGCTTCATTAAAACTTACTATCTTAAAATTCTTTTTCACTCCATCAATTTCTGTAATTATACTTGAACCCATTCCAATTTTACCTGTATCTTTTTCATTTGTATCAACAACAGTTAAACTTTTTAACATTTGTCTTATTTCTGAAATTCTTCCTTCATTAAAAGCTTGTGCATCTTTTGCTTCTGAATACTCAGCATTTTCAGATAAATCTCCCTGCTCTTTTGCTTTTTGGATTCTATCAGAAATCTCTCTTCTTTTTTCTCCTTCCAATAGCTCTAATTCTTTTTTTAATTTGTTATAACCTTCTTGAGTAATAATATTAGCTGTCATACTTTTTCTTTTTTTATAAATTTTAATATTAACAATTTTTATTATAAACTAATTAAGAAAATAAATCAATAAACTTAAATTAAACAAAAATTGAAACTATTTTTTCATTTTTTCCCAAATTACTAAAACAGGACTAGCTAAAAAGATTGATGAATATGTCCCAACTGAAATACCAATTAATAATGCTAAAGCAAAAAACTTAATTGACTCACCACCAAACAAATAGATTGCTAATAAAGATAATAACACTGTTAAGGAAGTATTAATTGAACGAATTATTGTTTGATTAATACTGTTATTAACAGTTGTTTCAAAATCATCATCACTTTTTGGTAAATTTTCTCTAATACGATCAAAAACTACAATTGTATCATTAACTGAATATCCTAAAACTGTTAAAATAGCAGCCACAAAACTAGTATTAATTTCTACATTATAAAACTCTCCTAATACTGAAAATACTCCTATTGTAATAATCACATCATGAAAAAGAGCAATAACCGCAGCTACTCCATATTTCCAAGATTCAATTGGACGAGATACATGTCTAAAAGCATAAGCAATAAAAATAATAATAGATATTAAAACAATAATACTTGCATATAAAGATTTTTCTTTTAATTCTTTGCCAATCACCGGTCCGACAGAATCATAACGCATTTCGATTAATCCTGAATTTTTTAAATTTGCTTTTTCTAAACTAGTGCTGGCATTAATTTGGTCTATTGTACTACTAGCACTAATTTTTCCTTGTTCATTATTATCATCTGTCTTAACTAAAATTTTTAATTTATTCAAAATATCTTGATGTTTTTCCTCACTTGTTTCTTGAAAACGAAGGATAACTCCTTTATCACCGATTGATTGAATTATTAAGCTACTTAATGATAACTCTTCTAGTGATTTACTAAGTTCACTAATCGCTGGACGATCTTTTTCAAATTCAACTTCTAATAAACTTCCTCCTGTAAAGTCTATTCCAAAATTTAAGCCCCAGAAAAAAATTGAAAAAATTGAAAATCCAACAATAATTCCTGAAAGACTAAACCATACTTTTCTTGTTTTTATTATATTTAACATATAAATTTTTATTTAAAAATTTTAATTATTATTTTTTAGATTTATTTAAACCTATTAAAAAACATAAATGTTTTTCTAGAAAATCACCAACAAACATTTGAATAAAATTTTTTGTAACGATAATTGCTGAAAACATAGAAATAATTATTCCAAGTGCAAGTGTAATTGCGAATCCTTTAACTAATCCTGTAGAAATTTGCATCAATACAAAACAAGTTATCAAAGTTGATAAGTTCCCATCACGAATAGATGGCCAAGCACGAAGAAAAGAATTTTCTATAGCTATATTGAGCGGAACCTGATCTTTTAACTCTTCTTTTAATCTTTCAAAAATCAACACATTAGCATCTACAGCCATTCCTATGGAAAGAATAAATCCAGCAATACCAGAAAGACTTAATGCTATATTAAACAATTTAAAAAATGTTAAAACTAAAATGCCATAAATAATCAAAGATAAAACAGATAAGAATCCTAAAAATCTATAATAAATAATCATAAATAAAGCTATAAAAGCTAATCCTATTAAACCTGCTTTAAAACTTGTTTCTAATGATTTTTGTCCTAAACTTGCTCCTATAACTTGTTGATTTACTAATTCTATTGGCACAGGCAAAGCTCCAGCATTTAGTCGGACAGATAATAATTTTGCTTCTTCAATATTAAACTTTCCAGAAATAACTGCTTGACCACCTGTTATTTTACTATTTACTGTTGGTGCACTAATAATATATCCATCTAGAAAAATAGCAACTTGTTTGCCTACATTCCTTTCTGTAATTTGTTCAAATAATTTAGATCCTTCTTCGTCAAAATTCAAAGATACTTGAGGAGTTCCATCAGTTTGATTAATACTAACAATTGCTTTTTTTAAATATTTACCAGTTAATTCAGTGTTTTTCCATTGTTGTTGATTAAGATAATCTTCTTTTGACTTAGTGGCTACAAAAATATGTTTTACTTTATATTCTTGTTTTTCTCTTTCATTGGTTTTTAAAATAAGATGATAACCAAATTTTGTTTCTACTACATAAGATATTTCCCCAACTTTTTGATTATCAAAAACTGTATCTGTAAAAGGTGTTACCATAACATCTCTATCAAACCAACCAAGCTCTCCTCCAGTGCTTGCATTAGAAGTATCATTAGAATATTTTTTTGCCAAATCTGCAAAATTCTTTTGTGTTGCTTCTTCTTTTATTTCTTTTATCTTTGCTAAAGCTTCTTCTTTAGTTAATTCAGTACTACATCCTTCAGAATCTTTATAGCAAATCAAAATATGAGATGCTTCTACTTCTTTTTCTTTTTTACTTTCATCAAATGAATTTGTAATTGTTTTTTTATCTTCTAATAAAATTATTTCAAAACCATTTAATGCTTGGATTAATTCTGTGTTTGTTTTTCCCACTTCCAAATCTTTAACTACTTCAAACAAAGGTTCATTATTTTCTCTAGTGATTAATCCAAGATCTCCTCCACTGTCAGAACTGTTTTTATCTTCACTATATTCTTTGGCAATTGTCGCAAAATCTTCACCTACTAATACTTTATCCAAAGCTTCTTGTGCTTTTTGTTTTGCTTTAGTATTATAGGTAGCCATTTCCATTACTTCTTCATCAGTTAATTCTCTACTTTCAGCTCCTACTTCTTTAAATTCCAAAATTGGTGTTTCTCCAATCATTTTAATAGCCTCACTAGAATCACGCACTCCTGCTAACTCAACAATTAATTGATAATTATCCCCAGAAATATTAGTTTGCACCACTGATTCACTTATGCCAAAAGCATTAACTCTTTTTTCAATTACATCGCGCACTCCTGCCAAAGAATTAGCTCTATCACTATTTTCTATCAAAGACATATCAGCTTGATAAACAAGATGAGTTCCACCTTGCAAATCAAGTCCCAACATAAACTTTTTTTCCTTTATATGAGGCAGAGTAATTTTGTTTCCTGTTTTATTATTAAGATAATCTATTCCTTGATTAATATAATTTCCAAAATTCATTAGTCCAGCAGATATAACAAGTATTAAAATAAAGACAAAAAACATCCTTATTTTACCTGTTTCTGAAGGATTAAAAATAGCTTTTAATACTTTTTTCAACATAAAAAACAAAAACCTATATGGCTTATCATTCCACAAGGTATCTAATTAATAACTTAATATCTTTTTTATATTATAGGAAAATTAAATTTAATTCAATATTGACAAATATAAACAAAATAATTATATTATTTTAACAAAATAATAAAAAAAATCGTTTACACACTATTGTGGTAAAATATAATGCGGTAGAGGCGGGATTTGAACCCGCGGTATCTTTTTTAAAAATACACACGCTTTCCAAGCGTGCGCCTTCAACCACTCGGCCACCCTACCAAATTAAGTATTAAAAATGCATAGCATTTTGTCAATTGCTTAATACTTAATACCATATACTTTATACCTATTTATTTTCTTCAATCAAACTTTGTAATCCTTTTCTTTTTTCCCCTTGACTACCTTCAAAATCTTCAAAAGGATAAGCTCCTGGGATTATTATTTTGTTTATAAAAGCTGTTGGTGTGCCTATCACATCATATTGAGAAGCATCTTTTATTTGAGCCAAAATTTTTTCTTTAAATTTTTCCTCATCAAAACATTTACTAAATTTTTCTACATCCAGTTGTAAAGATTGCACATCTTTAAGATATTGTTCTCTCTCTAATAAATTATTAGCACTATTTTCAAACAAAAGATTATTCATTTCCCAAGTTTTTCCTTGTTCACTAGCACATTCAAAAGCTAAGGCCGCTCCATAAGCTTTTTGATGAGAATTAAAATAAAAATGACGAAAAGCAATTACCACTTCATCTTCTTTATAATTCTCTTTTACTTTTTTTAAAGTTTCGTTAAAACGAGAAGAAAAAGGACATTCAAAATCAGTATAAACTATTAACTCTATTTTAGATTGTTTATTTCCAACAATTAAATCATCAGCTTCTATTTGAAGAATTTTTCCTGTATTATTTTTTTCAATATTTTCAATATTTTTTTGATTAGCTTTCAAAACTTCATCTACATCTTTTTTATTAATATCTTCTATACTTTCTAGAAAAGGATTTTTTTTATTTTTTAACCTCAAATCAACGGAATACACAACAATTGCTAAAACAAAAATTAGAATAATACCTAAAAAAATAAATATTATTTTTTTATTTTTTGAAATCATTTTTTTTAAAAAATTAATTTTTTAATTTTAAATCTTTGGTTTTTGTTTATGAAAATCAGTATTTTTTTGAAAAATATTTGCTATTTCTAAAATACGATTATCTTTTAATTTTCCACCAATCAATTGCATACCTACAGGCAAATTATCAGAAAATCCGCAAGGGATTGAAACAGCAGGAAGTCCTGCTAAAGAAGCACCAGAAACAAAAATATCTTCTAAATACATTTTAATCGGATCACTTGATTGATCGCCAATTTTAAAGGCTGTATGTGGAGAAGTTGGAGTTAACAAACAATCAACTTGACTTAAAACATCATCCATTTCTTGCTTAATAATTGATCGCACTTTTTGAGCTTGAAGATAATAAGCATCAAAATAACCAGCTGATAGCGTATAAGTGCCGAGCATTATTCGCCTTTTTGCCTCAGGTCCAAAACTCTCTCCTCTATTTTTCAAATAAACATCTGCTAATGATTTTACTTCTTTTTTTGAAAATCCATAACGAATACCATCAAAACGAGCCAAATTAGAACTTACTTCTGAAGGCGTAATAATATAATAAACAGGCACACAATATTTAGCATGAGCCAAAGAAACTTCTTTAAATTCTGCGCCTTTTTCACTAAAAACTTTTTTTGCTTTTTCTAATTGTTCTAAGACTCCAGCATCAATCCCCTCACTCCAATATTCTTTTGGCAATCCTATCTTAATCCCAGTCAAATCATTTCTATTAATATCCAAATATTTATCCTCAAAAGAATCTATTGTAGTAGCATCTTTTTCATCAACTCCTTCAATCACTCGCAAAACCATAGCCGAATCTTCTGCTGTTTTAGTAATCGGACCAGGAACATCAGTTGAGCTAGTCATAGAAACTAATCCAAAACGAGATGATCTTCCGTAAGTTGGTTTATGACCTGTCACACCACAAAAACTAGCAGGACAACGAATTGATCCTCCTGTATCTGTACCAAGTGCAAAAATGCACATATCTGCAGACACAGATGCTCCTGATCCTCCAGAAGATCCTCCTGGAACTCTTTGCAGATCCCAAGGATTATGAGTTGGACCAAAAGCAGAATTTTCTGTTGAAGCACCATGTGCAAATTCATCCAAATTTGATTTTGCTAACAAAACCGCACCAGCTTTTTTCAATCTAGCAACAATAGTTGCATCAAAAGGAGCAATATAATTTTCTAAAACACGAGAAGAAGCTGTGGTCACAACACCCTTAGTCAAAATATTATCTTTGGCAATATAAGGGATTCCAAGCAAATCTCCTCTCTCTCCTTTTTGTAACCTTTCATCAGCTTTTTTTGCTTCAAACAAAGCATCATCCTCACAAACACTAAGACAAGCTTTTATATCTCCGTCAATTTCTTTAATCCGAGCAAGACAATCCTTTGTTAACTCCAAAGAACTAATCTCTCCACTGTCTAATTTTCCTCTCGCCTCCTTAATCGTCAATCTATTTAAAAACATAAATTTAATCTTAAATTTAATAATTCACACTAATAAAATATAATAATTATTTTTTTTCAAAAAAATTACAATTAACCAAAAATAATTTCTAATTCGTAATTCGTAATTCGTAATTGATTAATAATTCGTAATTCGTAATTAATAATTCGTAATTAATTACAAAACCTTCCTAACTTTAACCTGCCCATCCTCAAGCTCTGCTGCCTGTTTTAAAGTTTCAATCCGCTCATCATTATCCCAATCAAATACCTCATCTTCACGCAAAACATTCAAAAGTCCTGTCACTTGAGCTGTTGGTTCTACATTTGAAGTATCAACTTCACTTAATTGATCAACAAAAACTAAAATATTTGATAATTGCTCTCCGTATAACTCTAATTCTTGTTCTGACAAATCTAGTCTAGCTAAATCTGCCACATGTTTTACCTCATCTTTACTTAATTTCATATATTATTTTAAAAACTAATTATCAATAGAAAATAAAAATTCATCAATTAATTTTGGTAATTTTTTAGCTTCCAAATAAACACTTTTAGCCATTTCTTCATTATAAATATGTGCCACACTATTTCTTGCTTGTAAAAAAACTAACCAATCTTCTATACTATTCAAAACATTAATCTGACCTGCTTGTCTAATACAACTCTTAGGACTATTACAATCAAATCCTTGATCACGAACATATTCTTGCATCAATTTCCAAGATAATTCAAAACAAAACTCAAATCTTTGAATCGTAGCATCTTGATTTAGTTGCGTTTCTTCTAACTCTAAAACCTCTTTTAATCTTTGATTAGCTTTTTGTAAATTTTCTTTTAAACTACTTAGTTTAGTCATAAATTTTTAATTTTTTTTAAAGCTTCTTTTTTAAAATCATCACTAACATTCAAAAAATCAACTACATCAACCTTAAAAGGCAATTCAGAATCTTCTAATGCTGTTTTTATTCTTGCAATTACTTGAAAAGATAACTTTTCAGAACTTTCAATTCCAATATCATAATCACTATATTTTTTTTCATTACCCAAGGCACGAGAACCAAAAATAAATATTTTAGTCTTGTTTTTGTCTACAAAATTTAAAATAATTTCTTTTATTTCTTGCTCAATTTTATTTAGCATATGATTATTTTGATATTAAAATATTGGATATTATATATTATATATTAATTTTTTTTAAAAATTCATCTTCATCTAAAATATTAATTTTAAATTCTTTTGCTTTGTCTAATTTTGATCCTGAATTTTCTCCTGCAATCACATAATCAGTTTTTTTACTAACAGCATTTGCTATTTTACCTCCTAACTTTCTTATTCTAGCTTTTGCTTCCTCTCTTGTCAAATTACTTAATGTGCCTGTCAAAACAAAAGTTTTATCACTAAAAAAACTATTTTTGTCTTTTATTTTTGGCTTATCTTCCAGAACTACAAAATTATTTTTCTTTAATTTTTTTAATAATTCTTTATTCTTTTCATCTTGAAACCAATCAAAAATACTTTTTGCCATAATTTCTCCAAAATCAGCTATTTCCAAAAAATCATCTAATTTTGCTTTGACAATATTATCTAAAGACAAAAATTTTTCTGTAATTGCCAGAGATGACTCTTCTCCTATATGTCTTATGCCAAGTGCATAAATAAAACGATTTAGTTTAACAATTTTTTTTTCATTAATAGAATTAATTAAATTATCTGCTGATTTTTCTGCAAACCTTTCTAATGGTTTTAAATCTCCTATCTTTAATGTATAAAAATCAGCCACATCATTAACCAAACCTTCAGCTACTAACTGTTCAATAACTTTTGGACCCAATCCTTCTATATCAAGTGCACCTTTGCTTGCCCAATGAATAATTTTTTTCAAATTCTGTGCTGAACAATCTTGTGAAACACAACGATAAGCAACTTCATTATTTATTTTTTCAATTTTACTAGAACAAATCGGACATTTTTTTGGAACCTTTATTTCTTGCTCTAAACCATTTCTCAAATTACTTAAAGTTTTAATAATTTTAGGGATTACATCTCCTGATCTTTCAAGAATTACTGTATCACCAATTTTAACATCCAAACGATTTATTTCATCCATATTGTGCAAAGTAGCATAGCCAACAGTCACACCTCCAATGTTTACAGAATCCAAAACAGCAACAGGAGTCAAAACTCCAGTTCGGCCAACTTGCCAAACAACATTAATTAATTTTGTGCTAGCTTGTTCTGCTGGAAATTTATACGCCATCATATAGCGAGGTGCTTTACCAACTACTCCTAATACATCCCATAATTTCAAATTATTCACTTTCACCACCACTCCGTCACATTCAAATGGTAAACGATCTTTATATTGTGTCCAATATTGATAAAACTTTTCCACATCATCTAAAGTTGGAGCAACTGTATTATATTTTACAACACTAAAACCCAACAACTTTGCCAATTCTAATCTTTGATTATGTTTTGTAAATTTAAATTCATTAACTAAATGATAAACATAAAAATCAAGATTTCGCTCAGAAGTTAAACGAGGATCTAGCTGTCTAATTGATCCTGCTGCTCCATTCCTTGGATTAGCTAATACTGCTTTTCCCATTTTTTCATACTTTTCATTTAATTCTTGCCAAACCTTTTTACTCATAATAGCTTCACCACGAATCTCTAGATGACCATTTGTAATAGTATCTAATACTTCTTTTGCATCTTTTTGAGAAAAACCAATTTCTTCTATTTCTTCAATCTTTGGCACTCTCAAAATCAAAGGAACATTTTTTATAGTTCGCACATTTTGACTAACATCTTCACCAATAGATCCATCACCACGAGTGGATGCTTGTCTAAACTTCCCCACTTCATAATGAATAGCTATAGCCAAACCATCTAATTTTAATTCACAAAAATAATTCAAATCAGCCAAATTTGCTTCTTGATTTTTATGAATTATCCTTATAATTCTATCTTCCCAATCAGTCATATCAGAACAAGAAAAAGCATCAAACAAAGATAACATCCGAGGACTATGTTTTACTTTAGGTAATTTATCCAATGATTTATTACCAATTCTTTGTGTAGGAGAATTAATATCAAAAAATTCAGGATTTTCTTTTTCTAGTTTTTCTAATTCATTTTTTAAATTATCATAAACAGCATCACTAATTTCAGAGATGTCTTGCGAATGATAGAGATAAGAATAATGATTAAGCTCATCTCTTAATTTACTTATCCTCCTTTTTATTTCTTGTTTATTCATTATTAATATTTTACTTCTACTACTCTATTTAAGTCAAGAAAATTGCCAATAGCAGTCATGGTAGTAGTTGCACTAGCTCCAATTATTTCGTAATCATAATCTATATTATATTTTGCACCATTGCTTAATGTTAAATTTGTAGTATTCGGAGAAATACAACTTGAAGAATTAGCAAAACAATTTACTACTTCTAAACTATTATTAAAACAAATAATTCCCGTCCCCCCGTCAGTAGCAGGACAAGTATTTGGTGAATTATGCAAATCAAAAGAACTATCTTGTCTTATCTTCCATAAAATCTGTTCAGCTCCAGCCTCAGCCGCAAAAAATGCTTTAGTAGAATGAAACCTATTTTTATTCATTTGCATATTATTACGAATAATCTCACTCATAATCAAAGACACTGACAAAAGTGCTGTCAAAATAAGCATAGCCATAAAAATCCCCGCTGCCCCTTCTTGATTATTATAAATTTTAAAAAAAATTTTATTCATAAAGAAATCTAATTAAATCATTCGTAATTCGTAATTAATAATTCGTAATTAACTAATTATTCATAATATCTTGAAGAAATACTAGTCTGCACTGTCATTTTATGCTTATCAATCTCATTATCAGTATTATATTCAACATCCATTTTAATAGTAACTTGTGCTTGTTTAGTATGAAGTGAAGCAATATTATCATCAAGCACAATAAATTCAAGATTAGTTATTTTAATTTCATCAGGCGTAATTTTTAAATCTCCTATATGAGCTCCTCCACCTCTTTCTATAAATAAAGCATTATTATTTAAATAATATCTTACGCATTCATCTTCTTCATTCTTAAAATACAACTCAGTATCTGAATTAAAAGTATTATAAACTTTATTTATAGCACTTGCTGAACAATCATCATTACTAATTTTTGCTGTTCTAATCTCTTTGCTTAACATCTCCATAATAAACCTCATATTTTCTTGAATATTTTCTGAAGCTATTAAATTCCTTTGTCCACGAGTTATTTGAATAAAAATACTGGTAATAGCTAAAAAAATCATTGAAAAAATTCCTACAGAAACAAGCATTTCTATAAGACTAAAAGCTTTTTTATTTTTTATAATTTGTTTTAACTTCATTTATTTTTTATCTCCAATTATACAATTTTGTTTCGGCAATATATTCATGAGTGCCCCAAGTAACTTTTGAAACTACATCTAAAAAATCAGGATCAATGCTTCCACTTATAGTAATTAATCTACTATAGGGTGTTAATGTCCCACTACTATCATGATCATAAAAACCATCCTTAATATATAGCTTTTGTTCATTAACAGTTGGGTTATCTTTTAAATAAGTACTACCATCACTCTTCATTGCAATAACAAGAGGATAAACGCTTCCAAGATTATCATAAATATTTGTATACCAAAAAACACTAGTTCCATAATTAGGACTTAGCCAATTTTCATCTCTTAAATTTCTAGTTAATTCTATACCTTCTTGCGCTAACATTGATGCTACAAGATAATCTCTATTATAAGTCTGAGCATTTAAATTTTGAGTAATTAAAGTAGATAAACCCAAAATACCAAGCATAAAAATCCCCATAACTATAACTACTTCCAACAAAGAAAAAGCTTTTTTATTACAAAATAAATTCATAAAAAATAATTAATTTTAATCAGCAATATCAATTAAACCAAAAAAATTAACAATAATATTTTTTTCTAGCCCATCGGAATTTTGAAGAGTAATTTTAATTTCACTAGCATCTTTAATGGGTAAATTTGCATTATTTTCATTATTTGCTCCACTTATATAAATTTCTGGTTTTGGAGCAACAAAAGTTATATATCCATAATCTCTGCCTGTATTACCATCAATATCCAAATCTTTAATAGTTATTCCTTGTGGAAATTTAATTGTTTCAAAATCTTCACTCCCATTATTATCTCTTTTAGCAACATTAGGATTAGCAGAATTAGCATCATTATCTGCAAAAATAATATATTCATCATTGTCAGAAGCATCAGAAGAAATTCTCATTCCCCAAGCACCAGAAGGAACACTTCCATTAAATTCTTTAAGAGAAATAGCAAATTCTTGAACTCTCCTTAAATCTGTAACTATTTTTTGTGTTGCCATTTCAAGCTCAGCTTTTTTGCCACTACTCTTGTAATTTGCCATTACCATAGTAGTCATCAGTGTCATAATAGAAATGCTAACCAATAGCTCAAAAACAGTAAACCCAGCTTTATTTTTTTTTACAAAATATAAAATCCTCTTAATCATTTATTTATTTCTTTAAAAAAATATTTTTTATTTTGTCTCTCTCCATTGTGGCAATTTTTCTTTTACATTCATCATTGTAGAGCTTGAACATTCATAACCATTTAAATCTGTAACTGTAAGTTTAATTCCTGCTTTATTTGTTCCTACTTCATCAAATATAACAAGAGTTGAAGATCCTGTATCAGAATTTTCAAAAGTTGCATTAACCCCTGTTGGAAATTCCCATTTCCAAGAACAATTAGTTTCATTACAATTATTAATATTAGCAAGTGAGTTAGTATAATATTTTGCTAAATCAGAACTAATAAAATTAATTTTTTCTTTTGCACTAGGATCAGGAGCATACCAAGTAAAATTATTAGGATTTGGAAATGCTGATTTATAAGTTGTAAAAGTATTAACATCTCCATCTACATTAGCGTCAGTATCAGTGGCACTATTAGTATTATAAAAAGTTTCTAAAGAAACACCACCAAAACTATCTTTTATAATTACCGACCAAGTATAATTTTTATTATAAGGATCTGTTATATCTGTATCATATAATTTATAAGAATAAGTATATGAACTCTTTTGTGCTCTACATTTTAAAAGATTAGGGGCACTACATTCACCACTATCAAAAACTTCAGTTCCTCCATTTTTTACAATAATTCTATATGAAGATTGACTATCATTACGAAGAGTTATATCAACATCCGAAAAAGTCCATTTTAAATTAGCTATAACACCTCTTTCAGCGCAAGCCTCAGAATTATTCCAATTAGGTGCTTTTAAATTAATTACTGTTGGAGGAGTATTAACAAAAGTTTTAGCAATTACTTTATAACTACCTCCCAGAGAATCAGGATTAGAAGAATTAAAGCTTATCCATCCAATCCCTGTATTATCATCATTTCCATTCCAAGCATAACCCATTAATTCTTCTGTAGCTGGATTATATGTAACAGGATTAGACTTATCATGATCAAAACGAATCCATCCATCATCTCCCATTGATAAAATCTTTGCCCAACCTTTAATTGTCTGATTAACTGAATCATACTTAGCCCAACCTTCTACTCTAGCATCTACTTGTCCATAAGTAGCTCCCAAGTTAGCATTTGGTCCAAAATAAATCCAACCAACATTAGAACTCCAAGCATAACCATCAAATTGACCAGTCACAGGATCAACATCAACTCCATAATCATAAAAAGTAACAGCACTAGTTGGACAGGCTGTTGGCATACCATCAAAAACTCCATTTCCATCAGTATCACAATCAGAAGAATTAAAACTAATCCATCCAATACTAGAACCCCAAGCAAAACCATTTACATTATCTCCATTATCCGCAGGTGGAACAATACTTTCGTTATAAATTTTAGCATTAGCTAAATCAACATTAATAAATTCATTATTAAAATACTGCCAAATTGTAATAGCAGTCCCAGTTAAAACAGAAACCAAAATCATAGCTCCTGTAATAACTAAACTTTTTTTTCTTAAATAAGATTTCATATTTTTTTAATTTAATAATTTATTTCACAAATCATAACAATAAAATATGATAAAAATATTCTTTTTTAAAAAAAGACGTCCCCTCTCGTCGGCTTCGCATTGCGCTTTTTTTAAAAAAGAATATTTTTATCATATTTTATGATTTCTTTATTACAAAATTCACAAAATAAATCAATAATAAATTGTTAAAATAATAATTTTAAATACATTTCCAAAATCATCTCCCCCCAAAAAAGAACCAATATACTAGCAAGCGATAAAAAAGTTCCTAAAGGCAATTTAGATCCCCATTTTTTATTTCCTGTTAAAATCAAAACCAATCCAATAATTGAGCCAAAAATATAAGCAAGAAAAATAACCACTAATACATAAGGCCAACCAAAAATAATACCAATCAATAAACCAAGCCGAAGATCACCTCCACCAATCCACTTACCACCAGAAAGAACAAATTGCACAAGAAAAAAACTTAATCCTATTATAGCAGATAACAACAAATTTTGCCAATTCATTCCAAGTGCCAAATTAGTCAACAAAATAATCACACAAGCAGGCAAAGTCACTCTATCCAAAATCATATACCAACGAAAATCATAAATAAAAATGACAATCATCACTGCAATCACAAAAAAATCTCTAAAAATTTTCAACAATTCCAAATCATTAAACACAAAAGCACCAGCAAGAGAATTTGTATTCAACAAAAAAGAAAACAAAAACAAAAAACCGGTAATAATCTCAACCGCAGGATACTGAAAAGAAATTTTTTTCTTACATTTTCTACATTTACCAAAAAGAAACAAATAACTAAGCACAGGAATATTATCAAACCAAGCAATTTTTGACTTACACACAGGACAATAAGACCTATTCCAAATACTTTCATCTTTATAAAGACGCCAAATCAAGCAATTTAAAAAACTCCCAATAATAAGCCCAAAACAAAAAACATAAAAAACAACCAAATAAAACATTTTGAATTTCAAATTTTGAATTTTGAATTTTGAATAAAATTTTAATTTTTCAAACATTAAATCATTAAAAATTCATTCAAAATTCAAAATTCAAAATTAATAATTAATATTAAACACAATAATAAAATATGACAAGAACATTCTTTTTTAAAAAAAGACGTCCCCTCCCGTCGGCTTCGCATTGCGCTTTTTTTAAAAAAGAATGTTCTTGTCATATTTTATAATTTATAAAAAAATTAATAAATTACTTAACAACTCCATCCCCAGTCGCAATATCATCTCCTTCAAGCTTAGAAGTGCTTGCTCGAGAACTAATTTCAATTTTAGCTTCAGTCTCCTTATCAGATGCACTAACAGAAGAACCATTCAAAAGAATCATTATCTTGTCACGATCATCTTCTTGCGGATCAACTGCAATATCAAAATAAGCATCCACCAAAGATACTGTTTTTGGCAAACGACCAACACTCCAAACAACTTTTTTACTTACTTCATCAAACAAAACAGATCCAGTAGAAAATTGTTCTCGTCCTGCCCAAGAAATATTTTGTGGCAAAATTGTTTCTATTTTCAAATCGTTTAACTCATTCAAACTATTAGTTAAATTCCAATAAACTCTATAAGTTGTTTTCTTTCCAACTTCTGGTGGATGTGGTCCTGTACCAACTGGTATATTATCTTCATTAAAATATCTAATAATTTCTTTAAAACCTAAATTACTATTTATTTTATTAACAATTGTATTACTTCTGTTATTTGTTTCTTTATTTTCATTAACTTTTTCTTTATCGTCTTTTTCTTCTGCTAAATCTGTCTTAGCTACACTAAATTGGGAATAACTTGTAACTTCATAATTTTCACCTTCTTTTATTTCAACTTGTTCAGCAGAAACTAGTTTAATGGAAAAATCAATTGTTCCTTCAGCATGTTTTTCCAATTGTCCTAAAGCAGAAATATGCTCTTTAGTCCAAGTAATTGTATTTTTATTAACAATTCCTGAAGAATCATCAACTAAACTATCCCAATCTATTAAAGGAGAATCAAGTACTGCCATCACCACGACATTTTGCATAGCTGTTTCTCCTTTATTATTATAAACAATAGAATAATTTAATGTATCTCCAAAATTTATTCCTTGATTTTCTTTTGAACCATTAATAATCATTGTCAAATTAAGATCACTCTTCATCACATCAAATTCAAGTTCTTGTTTATAAAAAGTAAAATATTTATCATCTGTTTGTTTTTTTTCAAGATTAAAAACTAATTTTTGTTTATCTTCTTTTTTATCTAAAAAATCAAATTTAAAAATTAAATTCTGAGTTTCATTATTTATATTATTAATCTGCCAAACTCCAGGACGAATTGTTTCAATATCAATGTTTTCTTTATCATCATCATTAAACAAACCTACAATTTTAATATTTTCTTGAGGTTCAAAAACCAAACGAAAATCTTTTATAAAATTATTACTCTTAGCTCTATATTTAATATTAATTTCATTTTCACTCCCCACTAAAGCTGTATTCATTGTATCAAAATCAATATCAATACCTGTATCTTTAATAAGGGTTGAAAAACTAGTTTCTTTTTTGAAATTAGAAGAAAAATTAAGTGGAGTATAAGTAAGACTTGCTAAGATAGAAGAAGACTTATCTTTTTCACCTAATAACATTCCTTTAATTTTAATCGTTCCTATGTGTTGATTCTCAACAGTACCTAAATCCCACATACTATTTTTATCAGCTAATGGTTTTGGCTCACTTTCTATAAACACAAAATTATCAGGATATTTTACTTCAATTCTCGCATCATTAATTGGAACACTGATATTATTTTTATAACTAAGCTCATAAAAAAATTCTTCAGCTACCAAAACTTCTGATTTAGAATTTATATTAAAATCAATAGCTGTTTCATCAGTTCTTGCTTTACTATAAAAATTTTCATAATAATAATATCCAGATCCAGCAAAAATTACCAAGAAAAAAATAAAAGAAAAAAAATAAAAGAAAAAACCTTTGCGTTTTTTAACATAAAGTTTTTTAACATCAACCATTTTTCCATCATCATCTTGATAAATTTCTGCTAAACTTTCTTCAACTTCTTGATTATCAACAGCTAAATATTTTTGTTGTTTTTTTAATTCCGAATTATTTATTTTCAATTCACCTTCATCTTCAAACTCGCCATCGTCATTTTCTTCATCTTCAAAATCTTCTCTTAAATCTATTTGATTAAGAGAATTTATTTTTTTATTTTGAATTAAATCTTGTTCATATTCTGTTTCTTTCTCAATCAATTCTTCCAATTCTTCATAATCTTTTTCTTTTGGTAACTTTCTTTTAACAAAACGAACAATAGCTTTTTCACCAAATTTTTTTTCTTTTATGTTTTGCTTTTTTTTAACCATTTTTAATTTTCATTATTTTATCTAATTTATTTTTTGCTTCTTGCTCTATAAAAAATCGATCAACAGACGGAATTAAGCTTAACCATTTTTTTATCAATTCTAGTATTTTATTAACTTTAACCTTTGTTTCATTTAACAAAATGTTAATTTTACGAGCCGTATCTTCACCAACAATTTTAAAATTTTTACGATCTTCTTGATTCATAGCCAAATAAACATCAGCTAATCCTCCTGATAAAACATCTTCTATTTTTTTATTGTCTTCTAATCGTTTACCTAAATCAATATTTTCAGCTATTCCAATATTATCTTCTTTTGAAAAATCATTTTTTTGTTTAAAATCATTTTCTTTTTTTGGAATTAATTTTTCAAAATTAAAATTAAATCTTTCTTTTTCAAGATTTTTCTTTTTCTCATCAAAATCTTTATTATGAAAATCTTCAACTTGACTAACTCCAACTTTCTCTAAATTTTCTAACTCTTTTTTTTCTTCAACCATATGATTTAAATTTTGAATTTCTAATTTTGAAATTAATTTTTATACACAATAATAATAAAATATAATAATTATTTTTATTTTTTCAAAAAAGACGTCCCCTCTCGTCGGCTTCGCATTGCGCTTTTTTTAAAAAATAAAAATAATTATTATATTTTATTATTATTTTTTCAAAAAAATCCGTAATTAATTAAGATATCCTAGTGGATCTGTTGGTATTCCATTTAAACGAACTTCAAAATGCAAATGCGGACCAGTTGTTAAATTTCCAGCTCCAGGAGTTCCAGGCATACCACCACTAAGACCAATACTTTGACCTTGTGTAACATAAGAATCTTCTGTAACATAAATCTTGGACATATGACCATAAACAGTAGACAATCCATCAGCATGAACAATCATAATATAGCTATAACCCATTCCAGCATCCTTAGCTCGTGCAACATAACCAGACATAGCTGCCTTTACAGAACTTCCTTGAGCTGCACGGATATCAACTGCTGGATGTTCAAAAATATATCTAAAAGGATATTCAGGATCATGAAAATAAGTAGTGATTACATTTTTAGCAACAGGCCAAGCCATAGCTCCATCACGAACATTAATCTTATTATTACTATCTTCTAGTTCTTTCATTTTAAGACGCATAGCTCGCTCCATATTAGCAATTTCTGCGGAAATTTCTTGTTGTTCTCTTTTTGATCTTTCTAATAACCTTTGATATTCTCGCTCAGAATCTCCTACTGATTGAATTAATTGATTTTTAGTTTCAACTTCCTCTGCTAATTTTATTTTTTCTTGTTCTAATTTCTTTTTTGACTCTACCAATTTTTCATTTTTAACATCCAAATTCTTCTTTTCAGTTTCCAAATTTTCAATTAAATTACCTAAATTATCAAGACTTTCATCTAATGTTTTATTAACATCTTCTAAATATTTAACTTGACTTAAAAAATCAGCCAAAGAATTATTCATAAGTATAATTTCAACAGAACTTACTTTATCTTTTTCATCCATTAAACGAATTACATTAGCAATATGTTTTTTTTCTTTTTCTATTTCTTCATTTTTATTTTTAATATCCAAATTAGTTTTTTCAATTTCTAATGTAATTCTATTAATTTCTGTTTCTACTCTCTCAATATCAAGCTCAGTTTTAGCAACTTTATTATCAAGAATTGATATTTGATTTTCAAGACTTGCTTTTTCTGATTGCTTTTGAACTATAGCATCTGAATATTTTTTTTGCATCTCGTCAATCCTTTCTGTATAATCTTTTTTATCTTTGATATCTTGATTTAGTTTATTAATTTCGGTATTAAGAGAATTACTCCCATTAACAACATTATTGAAATCATCTTGATAATTAAAAAACAAGACAAAAATAAACAAGAAGAAAAAAGAAAATTTAAAATAATATTTTGACATCTATTTTTTTTAAGTTAATTCACTAAAAAATATTATAGCATTTTTTAAAAAAATCTCAAAATTTTTTTACTTAACATATCTACTTAATACAAAGATTAAATCCCTCTTGCCTCTCCATGATCACAAACCTCAACTTTTTTGAATGGTAATCTTCTTTTAATAGCTCCAGCAAAATGAAAAAACTCTTCACTACGAAGTAAATAACAAACCAAAAAATAAATAATAATACCACTAATACCAGCCACAAATCCTTGAGTAAAAACTCCTGTAAATCTAGTCATATCAATATAAGGATGAATGGCTGTTTTCATAAACTGAATAACTAAACCAGCACAAATCGCTCCTACAGAAAATTTTAATGAAGATATAATTATTTTACTTTCATCCATATCTCCAAGCTTAAAAGACAAAGCTATCCACAGACAAACAAAATTTACAATATTAGATATGGAAAAAGCTAAAGCTAATCCTTTTATTCCCATATTAGTATAAGAAGAAAAATATAAAGCAAAAACAAGATTAACAACAGCACTAATTAAGCCTAAATAAAAAGGAGTTTTAGAATCTTGTTTAGCATAAAATATTCTCACAAGCAAAGGAATTGAAGCTTGAGCAAAAAGAGATAGCGTAAAAAAAGCCAAAGTGTCCATTGTTAATAGCGTATCATTCCAATCAAAAGAACCTCGCCCAAAAATAACTCTAATAATCTGTGCTCGTAGTGTTAGCAACAAAACCATAGAAGGAACTACAAAAAATAAAATTTGCCGAAAAATATTAGAAAAACTTTCTATCATTTTTTCATTATTTTGAGCTAATGCAGAAAATGTTGGAAAAGCCGCAATTGCAAAAGAAATTCCAAAAATTCCTACAGGAAAAGAAACTAAATTATTAGCATAATTAAAAATAGCTAAAGCTCCTCCAGGTAAAATTGAAGCAATAATTGTAATTACAACTAAATTAATTTGAGCTACCCCTAAACTCATTATCCGAGGAAGCATCATTTTGAAAATAGTTTTTAAATTTTCATCACGAATATTAATATAAGGAACATATTTATAACCTAATTGAAAAACCAAAGGAAGCTGAATAATCATATGCAAAAAAGCACCCAAAACAACCCCCCATGCCAAGCCATAAATTCCAAAATAAGGAACAAAAAATAATGCACCAATAATAATTCCTATATTGTAAACTATCGGTGAGAGAGAATAGATAAAAAATCTTTTAAATGATTGTAAAACTCCTCCAAAAACACTTGAAATTCCTAAAAATATCGGAGACAAAAACATAATTCTTGTAAGATTAACAGTAATTCTATATTTTTCTTCACTAAATCCAGGAACCATTAATTTCATAATAGCTGGCGCTCCAATCACGCATACAACAGACAAAACCAAAAGCACAAACAACATCAAACTCAAAACATTATTAACCAACTCCCAAGCTTTTTGATAATTATTTTTTTTCTTTTCAATTAAGCTAATAAAAATAGGAATAAAACCAGATGACAAAGCTCCAAGCACAATCAAATTAAACATTAAATCAGGAATTCTAAAAGCTGCAAAATAAATATCCAAAACATCTCCAGCCCCAAATTCAGAAGCTAGGATACTATCACGAAAAATCCCTAAAAATCTACTAACTAAAGAAGACAGCGCCACTAAAAGCGCTGCCACAGGAATACTATCTATCTGTTTTTTAAAAAAATTTTTAAACATTTAAAATACCTAATTCGTAATTGATTAAATCTTTAGTTTAATCAATCCATTTTGTGCCCCTTTTTTCTTTACAACTGATGCTGTATTACGAATACTTACTTTCAAAGCTTTCTCAATATTACTATATTTAAATACTACTGCTCCAAAAGTAGAGGCAAAAGCATCTCCAACTCCAGTTGTATCTTCTATTTTTTTTTGTTTCAAAATATTTTGATGATAAAATTTGTTACCATCAAAAACATCAGCTCCATTTTCTCCATCTGTAATCAAAACAATATTCACTCCAAAAGATTTTATTATTTTTAATAAATTATGATTATCATTCAAAAAATCATTACTTTTATTTCTATATTTCTGATCGCTCATCACTAACTCTATTGCTTCGTCTTTATTTAAAGAAAAAATATTTGTATCTTTCAAATAAACAGCTAAAGCAGAAAGACCTGCTTTTATCTGGACATTTCCAGGATTCCAAGTTATATTTTTGTTTTTTGTACTAAATATTTGTTTAAGTGTTTTTTGCCAATCACCTTGTAATGAAGAAATATAAAAAGCTTTAGTTTCTTTAAAAATTTGTAAATCATTCTTAGTTATTCTTAAATCTTCATTAGCAGCTCTATGAGTAAAGGCTATGTGCTCATTATCTTTAGCTATTAAAAGAAAAGAAAAACCTGTATTTTTTTTACTTTTTTTTATAAGTTCTGTTGCTACTTTATTTCTTTTAAAATTTTCTATAATCAAATCAGCTCTTGCATCACTGCCAACACAAACCAAACTAGCAACCTTAAAACCAAGTCTAGCTAAACAAACAGAAGCATTAGAAGCTCCCCCTCCAAAAAAAGAAAAAGCCTTACTAACATTTATTTTTGCTCCATATTCAAAAGCTAACAAATTTTTCATTGTTAAATCATCATTGTTAATCAAAACTCCTTCGCTAGTATAAACAGAAATATCTTCTGTTGCCCCACCAATTGTTATAAAATCATAATTCATAATTATATGATAACAAAAATTAAATATTTTGTCTAAAATTTTTCTAAAATCATTTGCTCAAAAAATATTTTTATATTAAACTATAATTAAGTTCAAAATAATTATTAACAATCAACCAAAAAGGAGAAAATTGTTTTGGAACTTATTAGTTCTTTTTTTAATTTTTCACCGTCTTTTGAAATTTTTTTTGATGAAAATTACTTAAAAATAATTTCTGGAATTTTCTTTTATCTATTTTTTACTTATGTTCCGAATCAGGCAAAAAATAATTACAAAAAATAAAAAAAATCAAACAAAAAAATGTCTTTTGAATTTTGTATAAACAAACAAAAGACATTTTTTATTTACAAGAAAAACTCACTTACCTTAATAATATAATCAATCATTAATTCAATTGGATAAAAAAAATAAATAGTTAATTGTGGAAAAACAAAAGAAAGACTAATTGCAAAAAAAGAAAAAAGCATTATAAAAGGAAAAGTCCAAACAACAAAAACATTAACAAAAGGAGAAATAATTGAAAAAGTTTTAAAATTCAAAATACTTATCGGAGCAGTCGCTATCTGTGCTGAAACTGAAACAAAAAAAACATCCTGAACTAATGATGCCCACTTGGACTGTGGATAAATATAATATTTTTTGAAAAATGGAAAAATATAAACAATTCCTAAAACTGCTAAAAAAGAAAGCTGAAAACCTACATCATCTCGCAACAAAAAAGGATTAATTAATAATAAAATAAAAGCAGACAAGCAAATAACATTTAAAAATCTTGTTAATCTACCAACAGCTAAAGCATAAAAAAGAACAAACCACATAAGCACAGAACGAACAGCACTAGCAGGAAAAGCAATTATCACTAAATAAAAAAACAAAAAAATACTATTCACCACAAAAGCTTGATTCCGCCACAATCCAAGCTCTAACAAAATCATAAAAGATATTGCACAAATAATCACAATATGAGATCCAGAAATAGCAATAATATGACTAATCCCTAATTTTTTAAACAAATCCTGCACATCTTGAAAAAAACTACTTTTGTCATCAAATAACATTGCTTTTAAAATCCCAGAAGCTGGTTCTTCTAGTCCAAACTCTATTTTTTCAATTATTTTTTTCTTAAAAACAAAAATATTTTTCCAAAAAAAATTTCCCCGGTAATCAACTTTTTCAATCAAAGGCTGATAACATAAAGAATAAATACCATCTTTAGCAAGGTATCTCTGATAATCAAAATCTGCAAAATTTTCTACTTTTTTTAAATTACAATTAATTTTTAATACATCTCCATATTGATAAACTGGATAAAGATCAGTATAAATCAAAATCTTTCCTTTGACTTTTTGCTCTTGCTCTAAAAAAATTTTTTCAGTTTTTAAAAAAATTTTTTGTTTATTATCCACACCCACAACTTCTTTGCTAACTATACCTTGAATTTCTAAATTATTTTTGTCATTAAAAAAATAAATATAAGCAGGAGAATAAACAGGCAAAGCTAAACTATAACGAAAAAATGCTAAAAAGAAAAACAAAAAAACACAAGAGACTATTAAAATCTGTTTGTGTTTTCTAAAAATAATTGCACTAAAAAAGAAAACAAGACTAAAAGAAAAAAACCAAAAAGAATAATTAGCACAAAAATCCACAAAAGAAGCTATCAAAATTCCAATTACAAAAGAAAGCAAAGATACCAATACTATTAATGACTGGGGAATTTTCATTTTAATTTTTTAATAATGTTTTCTAGTTCTTCTTGTGAAAAAAAATCAATCAAAATCTGTCCTCCTTTTGATTTTCTATTAATAACAACTTTAGTATGAAAAAAATTTCTTAAAATATCAATTTTTTCTTGATCTTTATTTTCTACAAAAACTTTTCTTGAAGCCTTAGTCCCACCAATCTTTCTTATTTCTTTTTCAGTTTCACTAACACTCATTTGATTGCTTAATATTTTTTTAAACAAAAGCATCTGAGTAACAGAAGAATCAAGTCCAAGTAAATATTTGGCATGACCTTCTGAAATAGATCCATCACTTAAAGCATCTCTAATTTCTTGCGGAAGATTCAACATCCTCAAACTATTAGCCACAGAAGAACGAGATTTTCCCATTCTTTTGGCTAATTCTTCTTGAGTTAAATGAAAATCATCTATTAATTTCTTGTAAGCCAAGCCCAAATCAATCGGATTTAAGTTTTCTCTTTGGATATTTTCAATAATTGCTAATTCTAATTTCTGCTTATCATCAACTTTTTTAATAATCACAGGCACTTTCTTGATACCAGCCAAACGAGAAGCTCGCAATCTTCGCTCACCTGCTATTAATTCATAAACTCCATTTTTTTCTGTCACAAGCAAAGGCTGGATAACTCCATATTCTTTAATTGAAGAAGCTAATTCTTCTAACTTTGAATCTGTAAATCTCTTTCTTGGCTGTAGGGTATTAACTTTTATCAAAGAAACATCCAACTCCAAAACCCCTTCTTTTGATTTCTCAAAATCATTAACAAATTGATCTCTACTATCATTAATATTATTTATTTTTTGAGGAATTAGCGAACTAAGCCCCCTCCCTAAACCTTTTGACATTTTTTTTAAATTTAAATATATTAACCATTATAATATATAAAATATGACAATCATTTTTATTTTTTAAAAAAAGTCGTCCCCTCTCGTCGGCTTCGCATTGCGCTTTTTTTAAAAAATAAAAATAATTGTCATATTTTATGGTTTTAAAAATACAAAATCCTATAAAGGATATAAAAACAAGTTTTTAATTCAAAAAATTAATTCGTAATTCGTAATTGTTAATTCGTAATTAATCAAATAGTTTCTAGATCAATAACTTCCTGTGCTAGTTTATGATATGCTTTTCCTCCTTTTGATTTTGGATCATAATGAAGAATAGATCTTCCATAGCTTGGTGCTTCTGCCAAACGAACACTACGAGGAATAATTGAACGAAATATTTTGTTTGGAAAATATTGATAAAGCTCCTTCATTACTTGAGTTGACAATCTATTTCTATTATCAAACATAGTAATCACTGCTCCCATAATTCCTAATCTTGGATTTAGTGCATTTTGAACTAAGCTAATTGTTTCCAGCAACTGCCCAAGACCTTCTAAGGCGAAATATTCACTTTGAACAGGAATCAAAACCTCATCAGAAGCGACTAAACTATTAACTGTCAAAAGCCCCAATGACGGTGGACCATCAATAATAATATAATCATATTCATTTCTTAATTTATCCAAAACTTTTTTCAAACGATATTCCCGATCTTCCATCTCCACTAATTCAATCCCAGCTCCTGCTAAAGAAAGTGTAGCTGGAACTATATTATATCTATCTTGTGTTGTCCTGTGAATAACTTGAAAAATATCTTTTTGTCCAATAACTGCTTCATAAAGTCCAGCCTCCAGATTGCGATGATCAATTCCTAGCCCAGAGGTCGCATTAGCCTGTGGATCAAGATCAACTAACAAAACTTCTTTACCTAAATGAGCAAGATAAGAACCAAGATTAAGAGCTGTAGTAGTCTTACCAACTCCACCTTTTTGATTAACTGTAGAAATTATTTTTGCCATTTTTTAAAATATTATCAAGTATTATAAAAATCTACTTCTTGATAATTACATTATACCGAATAATCAAACCTATTGTCAAAAAAATTATTTTTTCACACAAATCAAAAACAAATACTAAAATATTCTTTAATCAAAAAACTCGCTATATTGGGCCTGTCGCCAATAAAAACCGAGTAAATACTATTTATGCTAAAATTAAAGTATAATTTAATAAAAATTAACTTTAACCATATGGTAAATTTTGAAAACAAGACACAAAAAATTTTAAGGACGAAAAAAGCTCCGTAAATAACACCAATCGTAATTGCAATAAAAATAGTTGTAGCTCCCAACCAATATATAATATCTAATTTACATAGAACTAAGCCCATCACAAAAAGTGCCGGAACTATTCCTATTGCTTTAAACCATCCTACTGATAAATATTGTGCCATATTCTTTATAATAATTATAAAAATCTCAACTCCAACTTCTCCTTAACTTCCTCCCAATTCTTTATCTTACTTTTTAACAACTCATAAAATCTCTTATCATGATTCTTGTATTTCATATGGCATAGCTCATGAGTGATCACATAATCAATGCATTCTTTTGGAGCTTGGATCAAAAGCGGATTTAAAAATATTTTTTTACCTTTCAAAAAACTTCCCCAGCGTTTATTCATTTTTCTGATAACAAGACTTGGCTCGAAATCATAACTAAATTTTTCTAAAACTTTTTTATACTGATCATCAAATATTTTCAATGCCTTATCAGTATATCAATCATTTAATAATTTTTTATTATTATCTTTATCACCAACTTCTCCCGTTGTACTTATCTGTATTTTCCCAAACTTCAATTTAACATCTTCAGTCTTTCCTTTTCTAACCAACAATTTATATTGTCTCCCAAGATACAAAAAACTCTCTCCAGAGATATACTCTTTTTTATTTGTCTTGCTATTAAACTTTTTAAAAAAAGTTAATTGTTTTTCCAGCCATTTCCATTTATTCTTCAAAAACTTCTCAATTTTTTGACTATCACAATCATTTGGGCATTTCAAAATTATTTTAAGATTTGGTTGAATACTCAAACTAACAGTCAATCTTTCCTGCCTCACTAAATAATATTCATAGGAATAACTCCCATATTTAAATATTTGTTTTTCCATAATTAAAATAGCTGATAATTTTCAGTAGCCAACTTAATAACCTTATCAATTATATTTTTAATATCATCACTAGACAACCCAATACCTTGACCGACAACGACCTCGTCATACAAATAATCATCCAGCTTATTAAAAATTATTCTTTTAACCTCGCTATTTCTATACCAATCTACAATCGCCTCTTTTTTTAAACAATCAAAAACATTGATGACAATATCTACATACTGTTCTTCTGAAAGTTTGTATTTAATAAAATCTTCCTCTAAATTTCTAAAGAAAATATCAGCACCTTTTTTGTCTTGCAATTTAGTCGGAATAGTATCATCTTTTTTACTTAGAACTTCGTCTGTGATTAACTTCATCTGTTTTAGTGCCTCAATGTCAGCTAGTTTTTTCTTTCTCATTTTATCCAAAATTTCATTTATTTTGTCTGAGAATTTTTGATAAAAAACAGGATCCGCTTCTAATTGTTCTGTAATTGTTCTTTGAGTTTGTGCTGCTATTGCCTCGGCCTTTGACTTGTCAGACCCCATCTCTTCAACAGCTTTATCAAATGCCTCTCTGTCTGTTATAGTGATTTGCTTTGTCAAAAGCTCCGCTTCATCCGCTTTGATGTTATCATCCATTATTTTAATCAACGCTTGTTTGTATTTATCAAAATCAACTCGATCGGCATATCGCACACTAATTGTCTTTCTGAGCTCCATGAATTTTTTTAACTCACCTCTGTATGTATCAAGATTTTTAAATTCATGCACAAAATCCTGCAAAACCATGCACTCATTAAAATTTTTCAAAAATAAATTCAATGCATCATAAAATTCCTTTCTTTTTGGCTCCTCCTCTAGCGACTGAATGTAGGCTTCATCATCACCCTTCACAGTCTTAAAGAAATCATGCAAAATGCTATAGCTTTTTTCCAAATCTTCTATCTTTTCATTAACATCAATCAATGTTCCTGATACATCATTCTCATCATAATTACCAAAAAGCTCCATAGCTGTTTTGATATTATTGGCATTCTCTGAATAATCAATAATGTAGCCGGCTGTTTTTGGCAATACTTTATTTTCATATAAACGGTTTACCCTAGCAATAGCTTGAAGCAAATTGTGATCATGCAGTTCTTTCGCCAGATACAAGACTGTATTTCTCGGTGCATCAAAACCGGTTAACAATTTATCAACTACGATTAAAATTTCTACCCCATCATCGTTGTGCTTGAAACTTTCAATCACCTCTTTTTTGTGTCCATCTTCCTCATTGATAATACCATTCTCATCCGAAACTACAAGTGAAGTAAATATTTTAGCACTATAATCAAAATATCTCTGAAACAACATAGCAGAAAATTTTGACGGAGCAACAATCTGTGCCTTTAATCCAGTATTTTTGAATTGTTTTAAATAATGTTTTTCAATATCATAAGCAATCTCTGCAATCCGTTTTGGATTATCTTTTATAATTTTGTTCTCAATATTTTTTTGTAATTGATATTTTTGCTTATCATTTAAGCCATCCATTACCCTATCTGCCTGACGATCAATTTCTTCCCTATCTTGTTTTAAGTTAACATATCTACCCTCATAAATCAAAGGCAAAATAATTCCATCAGTTAACGCATCATCAATAGTATATTTATCAATAAATGTGCCGAATTTATGTGTTGATTTTTCATTTTTTAGTAATGGCGTGCCAGTAAATGCAATATAACAAGCATTCGGAATAATCTTGTTCATTTCAAGATTTGCCATTCCACTATGAGATCTGTGGCCTTCGTCAATTAATACAAAAATATTCTCATCCAAATCAACTATACCTGTTTTCTTTTTTCCAGCTATTTGAAACTTATGAACCAAAGTAGTCACCACTCTCAAATCCTTTTTACTAATCAAACTAATCAAGTGTTCACCGCTTGTTGCCTGAATAACATCTTTCTTTAATCCGCTATTTTGAAAAGTAGTTTTAATTTGTCTGTCCAGGTCTTTTCTATCTGTCACTATTAAAACTCGGGGATTTGTTATGTATGGATTTTCAATCAAGGCTTTCACAAACATAACCATAGTCAAAGATTTTCCTGATCCTTGTGTATGCCAGACAATACCACCCTTGCGTCTTTCACCAGTTGCGCAAGCTTCAGTCTCTGTAATTCTTTCCAACATTTTTTTAATAGCAAAGTATTGCTGATATCTCATCACTTTTTTAACTCCAGCATCATACAAAATATAATTTTTTGTTAAATCTAAAAGTCGGTCTTTACTAAAAAGAAAAAATACAGATCTGTCTTGCTCTGTAATAGTTCTATCTAAATTTTGTTCATAGCCAAAAGTAGCACCATTCAAATCACGAAGAAGTGTGTTGTAAATAAGCTTATCAATTTTTTTGCCAATCACTTTGGCGACTTTTTCATCAATTGTTTTAATATCCACTCCCTTCTCTTTCCAGCTTGCATAAAATTTATTCGGCGTTCCAGTCGTGCCATATTTCAATTCTTCTTTATTTGCTCCCACTAATAACTGCGGATAAACAAACAACTTCGGACAATACTCCGCCCCTTGATTTCTGACCTGCTGACTTGTTGCCTGATCAAGCAATACAGATGATTTTTTATTTTCAATCACGGCAAACTGTATGCCATTAACAAAAACCACAATATCCGGCCTGATACCATTTTTGCCCATGGCCTCAAATTCTACCGCTACCGCAAAATCATTATTCTCAGGATTTTCAAAATCTATAAATCTAAAATTCTTTGAAACACTCTTGCCGTTTTGTGTAATTCTGATAGTCTTGCCACCAGATGTTGGCATGATCATGGAATACACTTTTTTCGATGTATCAATTAAACCCTCAAATTGAATATTTTCAAGCTCATCAATCGCCTCTCGAACATCACCATCACTAAATTTAAAATCTTCTCCGCCAATTTCATAACCATTGATTTCGCTCAACTTTTTTATTGCCTTATTTTTCAAGATAAACTTGCTCGTGTCTCCACCTCTCTCTGTCATAACTTCAGCTGTCGAAAGATAGCGGTAGCCAAGATTAATCAACATCTCAACAAAAGGAAGTTGTGATTGTTTTGTTTCATCAAAATGCACTTTTTGGATATTCATAAATTTACTTATATTTAAATAATTTTTTACTGTGTCAAGGCCATTTAGAAATGTCATACTTTGAGCCAAGTAGAAATGTCATACCTAGCGGATTAATTAATTATTTTTGGATTCGCGTTTCTTGTTTAATTTTTGTTTTGTTATATAGAAATTGTTTTC